>ERZ1645185.29-NODE-29-length-67910-cov-7.969656_pt1 | contig 67910 bp, 59 predicted proteins | sample MGYA00575351_ERZ1645185 | MGnify/ENA primary metagenome ERZ1645185 (study PRJEB40838, sample SAMN11284767) | freshwater sediment metagenome | isolation source: river sediment | host: Sediment | place: India: Jana village, Kanpur | collected 2015-12-17 ... | reverse complement strand
TACGTCATGTAGGGAATCCACACGGCTTCGGCGTGGAAATCGCCCTTGAAATATTCCGCTCTTGCCGCCCATTGGGGAATGCGGATCATGTCGAAGTCGGGCAGGACGAACTGGCGCAGATCCTTGGCGGACACGACATCGGCGAAGAACAAACCGACCATCTCCCCCCAGACAATGTGTTGCCTGCCCAGACGGAAATCCCAATCACCTGTGGAGAAATCCACATAGGCTTCGCGGATGCCGGCTTCCAGGCGCTGGTCGTTGCGCACCTGGCGGTTGTAGAAATCCGTCAAGTCGTAGATCGGGTCGTAAACCGCCCGCGCGCCCAGCTTCCAGGACAGTCCGGCCGGATTGTCCGCGGCGGCGGCCACGTCCAGCGTGTTGCTGAAACGCGACCAGTGTTTCTTGCCGGCGTAGGTGTAGGCCAGGTCATTCTGGTAAAAGCCGGAAAATTTGACGCTGTTTGTGGGCTTTTCTGCCTTGACGATGGCTTTCGCGTCTGGGGTTGCGTGAACAGCGGCTGGTTGGGCAATGGGCTGAACAGGGGCCGAAGGCATCGGGATTTCGGTGGGCGGCAAAACGGCAGCGCCGGCCGGTGCGGGAGGCTCAGCGCCGGCAGAGGGGCTGGCGGGTTTTACCGTATCCGCGGCAGGGTCAACAGGTGTGGCCGTGGTGTCAGGTATCTTGGGCTTGCTCTTGCTGCTTTTTGCGGGTGGCAGGCCGAAGAGATCGTCCAGAGATTTCGGCTCGGCGGCCCAGGACGCCGCTGTGCAAATCGCTGTCAGTCCACATAACCCGTGGACGAAGCCGTATAATTTGCGAGGTTTGGCATGTTGTTTGGTGATTTTCATTCTGCTTCCTGTTCAACCAGCTGGCCGTCGCTCAGTTCGATGACCCGGTCAGCCATTTCCAGCACGCGCGGGTCATGGGTCGAGAAAATGAACGTGACGTTTTCCGAATGGTTCAATTTTCTCATCAATTTGAGGATTTCCGAACCCGTGCGGTGATCCAGGTTGGCGGTGGGTTCGTCCGCCAGGACAATTTCCGGCCGGGTGGCCAGGGCGCGCGCAATAGCCACCCGTTGACGCTGGCCGCCGCTGAGTTCGTCAGGGCGGTGGTGCATGAAGCGTTCGAGCCCAACCATTTCCAGAGCGAGCGCCACGGTTGACTGGCGAGCGGTCTTGTCCAGGCCGGGCTTGTGCAGCAGGGGATATTCGATGTTTTCCCACGCGGTCAGCACAGGCAGCAGATTGAAGGTCTGGAAAACAAAGCCCAGTTTGTTGAGCCGGATGTCGGCCAGTTCGTCTGCGGTTTTGCCACTCATGTCCTCGCCGTCGATGAGCACGCTGCCGGAAGTGGGGAGGTCGATGCAGCCGATGAGATTAAGCAGCGTGGACTTGCCACTGCCGGATGGGCCTGACAAGGCGACGAATTCACCCTTGAGAATGCGCAGGGAAATATCGTTCAACGCGTTAACGGTCTGGTTGCCCAAGCGGTATTCCTTGCCGACGTTGCGCGCTTCCACGGCTGTCGTGCTGGCGCTTGCACGAGTGCCCTCGCATTCGGCAAAGAATTCCAGGATAAACTTGTCCAATGTAACCCGGTCACCTTGTTCCAGACGCTGTCTGCCGACCTTTTGCCCATTGAACAGAACGCCATTCTTGCTGCTCAGATCTTCAATGAAATAGGCTCCATCCTCCTTGAACAGGCGGGCATGTTTACGGCTGATTCCCTTGGCGGGGATATGGATCTCGCATTCGGAAGACCGCCCGATGACGAGCCTATCCTTGTAAAGATGGATCGTGCGATTAGGTTGCTGGTCCTGGTGAATCACAATGCATGCCATGGCGGTGTTTTCCTGTTGGGCCAGTACGGCGGCGCAAAGTTAAGTGATAAGCGATATTATCCGATATCGCGGCATCCGAACGACAGGCAGAAGCATGAAGCAATTTTCCCTGATCCCCTTCCAAAAAGCCTCCGGCATGACGTGGCTGCTCATGGTCATGCTCCTGATGTTTTCACCGAGCGCTACCTGGGCATCGGAGGACCAGGACGATTGGTCGGCGATGCTTGAGCGTGTTGACAATATCCGATTTCCGGAAGGCGGTTACCAGGTAGACGTGACCATCACCACAACCGAACAGGGCGGCGAGCCCGACGAGCGCGAATACCGGATCATTTCCAAGGGCAACAGTCACACTCTGGTTCAGACCATGTATCCTGAGGACGAACGTGGCCAGATTCTGCTCATGCGCGGCAAGGAACTCTGGGCGTTTCTTCCCAGTCTTTCGCAGCCCGTGCGTCTGCCGCTTTCGCAGCGTTTGACGGGCCAGGTCGCCAATGGCGACCTGGCCCGCGCCGGGTTAAGCGGCGATTACGAAGCCAGCCTGGCGCGCCGGGAGAAAATTGATGGCATTGAATACGCGGTATTGCAATTGAGCGCGGCGGATAACTGGGTGACCTACCGCAAGGCGCTGTTATGGGTGCATCCCAAAAGCAGCCGGCCTTTGAAAGCTGAATATTATTCGGCGTCCGGGCGCTTGCTCAAAACCTGCCATTTTCAAAATTACCGCAACATGAGCGGGGCGATGCGCCCCACCAAGCTTGTCATCGAGGATGCGCTCAGGCCCGGCAACCGCTCGGTGCTGGAGTACCGCGACATGGTCGAACGCGATTTGCCGGACAAGATTTTCACCAAGGATTATTTGAAGAAACTAGCCCGATAGGCATGGCCAACGGATATGGAGACTCGCCGCTTCAGACAATGAAACGTCGATTCGCCATGTCCGTTTCGCTCTCCCCGGCCTTCCACCGCTTGCGGGGGAGGGGATCCAAGGCTCCGTTTCACGTTAAATATTGTGCCTTAGCGCCTGAATAATGCTGATTTGGGTTGCCCGCCGCGCGGGCAGCAGGCTGGCCAGAACGGCGGCTAGCATGCCGGTCGCGGCTGCAAGCGCAAGCACCGAACCCACGATCCGGATGGCCGCGACGTAGCCGGTATTGGAGCCAGGGGGCGGCGGCATGGGAATGCCAACGGCTGTAAGCGCCCAAGCCAACGCCACGCCCGTCGCTACACCAACCAGGCTGCCCACCAGTCCCAGCAGCAGGTTTTCCAGAACGATCATCCTGAAAATCTCGCGTTTGCGGATGCCCACCGCCTGCAGGGTGCCGAATTCTCCCGTGCGCTCGTGAATGACCATGTTGATAGTGCTGGAGACGCCCAGCACCAGCATGACCAGGATGATCAGTTGTAGCGCGCCGAATTGCCTTTTGTAGAGCGCTTCGGTCTTGCTGTAAAAATCGGCTAGTTCGTGCCACGGTTTCACCTCGTAACCCAACGGAACAAGCTTGGTGCTTGCCGCTTCCAGCGCGGCGGCCGTGGCGGCGGTGTTTTCCAGCAGGACGGCGATGCTGTGCGCGGATTCATTCAGAATGAGCTCTTTGGCTGATACCAGCGGAATGCGCACCGCGCGTTCGTCGTATTCCTTGGAAAACGTGCGGAATATGCCGGTGATTTCGTATTCGAGGGTGTTGAGCGCGCCTTCCGGCGAGCTGATGATCAGGGTCAGAAAATCGCCGGGCTTGAGTCCGAGCGCATTGGCGATGCCTTCGCCAATCATGGCGCCCTGCGTGTCGCCATCGCGCATCTGCCGGCCGGCGACCACGGTCAGGGCGGTACCCAGACGTGCTTCCTTGTCCGGTTCGACCCCTTCTCCCAAAATGGGCAGTTCCGCGTGGCCGGTGCTGGCTAGGCCGGAAAAATTCACCCGTTCAAGCACTTCCTTGACTTGCGGTACGGCGGCCAGCGCTTTCCTGACTTCCTGTGGGCGAGTGATCACATAACGCGCTGGATCGCGTCTGCCGAATTCCCGATAGCCTTCGCGGAAGACCTGCATGTGGCCGATTTGCGAATGAATGGTGGTTTCCCGCAACTGCACGAACACATCCTGCACAAAGCCGCCGCTGAGGATAATGCTGGCCACGCCGATGGCGATGACCAACAAAGTCAGTGCCGTCCTCAGACGGTTTCTGAAAATATTGCGGAAGGCGAGCTTGAGCATGGTCAGTCCGGCCGGGGTTCAGATGTTATGGCGCAATGCGTCGACAATTTTCAACCCCGATGCTTTCCGGGCCGGATACAGCCCCGCCAGGATAGGCGTCACGAGCGCAATCAGGAATGCCGTGCCGATGACGGCAGGTGTTGCCCGGATGGCGCCGGTATAGCCCTCTTCCATGCCGGGCGGCGGCGGCATGGGGATGCCGATGGCGGAAATCAGATGCGCAAGCAAAAAGCCGGCGACAACGCCGATGACCGCGCCCGCCAGTCCCAGCACCAGGCTTTCCAGGGCGAACAGCCGGAGTATCGTCCGGCGCTTCAGCCCCACGGCCATGAGGGTGCCGATCTCGCCGGTGCGTTCCAGAACGTTCATGATCAGCAGGTTGGAAATGGAGAGCACGATGATGGCTGCGATGATCAATCTGAGCACGTTCATCTGCTGGGTAAACAGCGCAACGGTTTTGTTGTAAAAATCCGCGCGCTGATGCCAGGGCGTGAATTCCAGGCGATAGCGGTCTGGCGGAAATCGCGTCCGGAATGCGGCCAGGAATTCGTCTGTCTTTTCCGTTTCTTCCAGCAGCACCAGCCAGGCGTGCGCGCCCTGTTTCTTGACCAGTTGCTGGGCCAGTTTGAGCGGAAGCCGCAACGCGGCGTCATCGTAAGCCTGGCTGGCGCTGACGAAAATGCCGGCCACTTTCGCCTCGATGGCGTTGATGCCGCCGCGGCTGGAGGTGACCAGCAGAGATACCGTCGAACCAGGAGTCGCACCCAGATTGCGCGCCAGCCCATTGCCGAGAATGACTTCATTGGCGGATGCACCGTTCAGGTTTCGCCCTTTGACGATCCGCACTGCCACGCTCAGGCTTTCCTCCTTGGCCGGGTCCACACCTTCGGCCATGAAGGAGACGGTGGTTTCGCCATGGGCAATGAGGCCGGTAAGATTGAGCCTTGGGGCGACCAGCTTGACGCCGGGTGTGGATTCGATGGCGGCGCGTTCGGGCGCGTTTTCAGGCAACAGAAAGGCGTAAGGTTCGATCGCGCCGCTTTTGAAATAGTCTGGCCGAGTAACCTGAACATGGCCCAGTTGCGACTGGATGGCCGCTTCGCGCATTGCCCAGAAGATCCACTGGATGAACCCCTCGGCCAGCACGATGAGTACGGCGCCGATGGCGATGATCGCCAGCGACGCGGCGGCCCGCTTGCGGTTGCGCGTAAGGTTGCGGAGGGCCAGCCGTAAGACGGCCACCCATTCCTCCAAGTGTTGCCTGACGCTTGAGCGGTAAAATCCGGTCATGGAGCCATCATAATCACGATCGGGGGGAGATTCCATCGAAATGAATGCGTGCGAAGAAAACCAGCCAACCATATTGTTCGTGGCGGAAGCTGTCACGCTTGCGCATTATGGCCGCATTGCCACGCTTTCGAGAGCGCTTCCAGCGAGTGATTACCGTGTTGTTGTAGCCTCGGACCCACGCTACCGGACTCTGGATGAAATGCCCGGCACGGAATTTCATCCAGTCTGGTCGATTCCGTCCAGTCAATTTGCCGAATCGCTTGAACAGGGCCGCCCTTTATATGATCGCGAAACCCTGATTCGATATGTCGAGGATGATCTGGCGCTGATCGATACAGTCAAGCCTGATTTGATTGTGGGCGATTTCCGCCTCTCCCTTGCGGTGAGCGCGCCGCTGCGGCAGATTCCTTACGCGGCTGTCGTCAACGCGTACTGGAGCCCTCATGTCAAGGTCAGGTATCCCGTGCCAGATTTGCCGTTTACCCGTTTTACCGGCTTACACCTGGGTCAATGGCTGTTTGATTTGGCTCGGCCGCTGGCATTTGGCTTGCATGCCCGGCCGTTACAACAAGTCAGACGTCATTTCGGGCTGCCGCCCCTGTCAGGGGATTTAAGGGGCGCATATACCTGGGGCGACTACACCCTATATGCCGATGTTCCCGAGTTTTTCCCCCTGGAAGAAATGCCGGACAACCATCGATTCCTGGGCCCTGTATTCTGGTCATCTCATACCCCGTTGCCGGATTGGTGGGAAAACCTGCCCGAAGACAAACCGGTTGTGTTCGTCAGCCTGGGGAGCTCTGGCAAGGCGAATCTTTTACCGGAAATTTTAGAGGCGCTATCGCGGCTGCCCGTCACAGTCATGGCAGCCACTGCGGGCAAAATCGCGATACCCGATTCTTTTCACAAAATATATATCGCGGACTATTTGCCGGTAGAAGCGGCCATGAAGCGATCCGCACTAACAATCTGTAATGGCGGCAGCCTGATGACTTACCAGGCATTAACCTGCGGTGTCCCCGTTATTGGGGTCTGCTCAAACATGGATCAACTGCTGAACATGCAAGCCCTTGAAAACCAGGGTTTGGGCATTTCCCTACGGGCCAGCTCTCTATCCTCAAGGGATATTTCAGGTGCTGTTAACAAAGTGTTTAAGCAGGAACGCTTCTTGATTGCCGCCCGGCACTTGAGTCAGCTATTGACTCAATACAATGCCATGGCGCGCTTGCGGGAGATGACTGTAGAAATTCTGGATTAAGCGCAGGCTGGATGGGGTATGTCGGAATTTCTTCCGACTGGTTTTGTTTTATAAAACAGATGGATAGCAATTTGTGCGGCTAAATGACTCTGGCCAAGCTGGTATTAAGTGTTTTCCCTGGAGCACTTTAGGCCTAATTGTCAGTCCATTCTGTCGGAAAATTTTACGCTTGCTGTTGGCAGGGAGATGTCAGTGAAACCATGTTCTCATGTAACATATTGAAAAATAAAGATAATATAGTTTGGCTTTATAGTTGGCATGGATGTCGCTTTAAGTCAGGCGTAACCTTGATCATGCCGGTTGGCACAAAGTTCAAACTTCAATAATTTACGTTTTTTCTAAGGAGCGAAACAATGAAAAATCAATGGAAACTGACAGCAGGTGCAGCGGCGCTGGCAATGAGCTTTGCCGCTCAGGCCGGCACGGTGGATTTGTTTACTACTGACCAGGGCCCTTATGTAGACAACACGCCTACCGCCGGAGATACTGGTCTTGTCATCACATCGGGGGTGGGCGGCTCGGTTACCACGGCAGGCACAGATATTCTGGGCACTAACCGTGATATGTTCGTTAGCTTGATCGGAAATGGTGGCGTTGGTACCCGTGACGTAACCATGTCAGTTGGCGGCGGGGTGCTGGATTTCAGCGTGGACACCCTTGCGCAAGGCCGTGGCCAGATTCAATGGGACGGCGCAACCGATACGAGCGCTGCTATTGACTACACAGGCTTGGGTGGAGCTGATTTGACGGATGGCGGTACGCTAAATGCCTTCGCGATTGACATCATCTTTTCGGATGGAGGCTTCAATTTTGAAGTTACCGCTTATTCGAGCGCCACTAGCTGGACGAGCATCAGCTTTGTGTCAACTGCACACCCTACTTTATCGACCACAACCATTCCCTTCGCCGCGTTCGAGAACCCGTTGCTGTGCGGTGTTCCTAACCCTGCGCCCGGCGTGTTGCTGATTTCTTGTGGAGCGTCCGTTGCTGACTTGAGTAACCTTGGCGCTCTTGTGGTGGATCTGGATCGCTTCGGCGGATCGACTTCCATTGACCTGACGTTGGACAACGTCAGGACTGTCCCCGAACCCGGCGTGCTGGCCCTGATGGGTATGGGCCTGTTGGCTGCCGGTTTCGCTGGCCGCCGTCGCAAGAGCCACGCCTGATCGCTGATCAGCTTTCGCTTCGCTCCGGAAACGCCCCATCGCAAGATGGGGCGTTTTTTATTTGCCTTTTCCCGTGGCCACGCTTTCACGCCCGCATTAAACTGCGGTCATCCATTTTCGGGAGTTGTGCATGAAGACCGAGCCGTTTGATTTCCTGCTTTCAGCCATCGTGCTGGCCTTGCTGGCCGGGATGGCTATAGGGGCGGCAGCGCTGGGGGCATGGGGATTCACTCGGGGCGCGCTGGGCCCCTACCATGTGTTGGCAGATGTACTGCTGTTTCTGCTGGTTTTCGGACTGGCTTCCGCAGTCTGCTGCCGCCTGATCGTGTCGACGGGACTGCTGCGGCCGGGCACGTACCCGATGGGCGATCCGCTGTTTCGCTGGTGGAAGCTGTTTACCGTGGTGTACGAATTTGGCCGCGGCGCGCTGCTGCCGTTTACAACCGTATTTGCCAGGCCAGTTGTCGCTAAGCTGTTTGGCGCGCAAATCGGCAAGGACATTGCTTTGGGCGGGCATCTTGTCGATCCTCAGTTCATCCGCATAGGTGATGAAGCGATTATCGGGCAGGACTCGGTCGTTACTGCGCACACGATTACCAGCGGGCAACTGATTCTCGACCCTGTGGTGATAGGCAACCGGGCCACTGTAGGGGTCAACGTTGTGATCATGTCTGGTGTTAAAATCGGTGAGGATTCGGTTATCGCGGCAGGGGCGGTTTTGCCTCCAGGAACGGTTGTTCCGGTTGGCGAGCTATGGGGAGGCATCCCGGCGCGCAAACTCAAGGATGTCGCGGACATATAGAAAGCGTGCAATCAAGTTTAGCGCGATTGCCTGTGCGGGAAGCAAGGCCGTTGCGAGCGTTACAGGGATTTCAACAGCGCCTCCGCCAGAGGCTTTTCGTCAAATGATGGTTTACCGGGCGCAAGAATGGTATTGAGTTCCCGCCTTGCTCCAACTTTGTCCCCGGTTTTTGCCAGTGCGACACCATAGTGATAGTGCACCGATGGGCTGGCAGTTTTGGCGGAAGCTTTGCCGAGCAGGTCGCGTCCGCGATTCAAATCTCCTTTCTGTACCAACAGCCAGCCCAGCGTGTCCTGTATGGCGGGGCTTTGCGGGGCGCGTTTATAGGCCTGTTCGGCCATGGGAAGTGCACGGGCATCACCGGTTTGCTGGTAAAGCCAGGCAAGGTTGTTCAGCAATCTAACGTCGCGTGGCGCTTTGTCTAAAAGCCATTCATGGGCAGCAATGGCTTCCGGTTTTTCCCCTATGTGAAGATAGTGGCGCGCCAGATAGGCGCGCACAAACAAGTCCTCCGGCTGTTTGGTCAGCCATTGTTGAATCATGCCTTCCGCAGCCTTTTCGTCGCCTGACAGTGACAGGGCTTGATGGTAATTGACCAGCAAACTGTTGCTTTGGCCGAGCGTGTACGCTTTCTTGTAGGCCTCCACGGCTTTGGCATATGCCTTGGCGGCAAGGTGGACGCTTCCCTCCAGCGCCAATCCGTCCGGTGACTGCGGATGTAGCTTTTGAACTTGTTGGGCGGCTAATAATGCATCTTCAAAATGCTTGGCTGTGATTTCCAATGCAACGAGTGCCCTCAGAGCAGGCAGGAAATCTGTTTTCTTTGTCAGGGCAGTTTTCAGGGATTGTTTGGCAGCGACTGTTTGATTCATAGCCTGTTGTGCAAGTCCCAGGCGATAATGCGCATGCGGTGAGTCGGGTGCAGTTGCAACAAGTTTATTATAGCTGGCAAGGGCATTATCCTTTTCCCCTGCCGCCATTTGTATGGCCCCTAAAAAAGATAGTGCGATGGTGCTATCGGGGTTGGCGTTCATGGCTTCCCGGGCAGTGGCAAGCGCTTTCTGGAATTGACGTTGGTTAACATAGTGACCGGCAAGTAATTGCCGTGGCTGGATAGCCTTGGCATCTGTTTTGGCAGCCTTTTCCAGCCACATGACAAAATCGGTTTCCTTTTTCTCGCGGGCGGAAAGCTGTGCCAGGGAAACCATGGCGCCCGTATTATTCTTGTCCCTGTCAAGAATGGCGATAAAGCGCTTTCGCGCTGCTTCTGGTTTGCCTTCTGATAAATCAATATTGGCGAGATTTCGAGCAGCGGACAGGTATTCTGTATCCAGCGTCAGTGCCCTTTCAAAGCTCTTGCGGGCATTAGCTGTATCCTTCAGGCTGCCATAAGCCACGCCTTTGAGATTGTGTAATGCGGGAATGTCGGGTGAAGACTTTTCCACTTCGGCCAGTGCCATGAGCGCTTCCTTGGGTTTTCGGTCACGCAGAAAATTGATGGCCAGTGCATAACTTGACTTCAGGTATTTTGGGTCCTGTTTGGCGGCTTTCCGTAACGCCTCTTCAGCACGTTCCTTTTCACCGGCCTGCAAACGGGTTAGTCCAAGTTCGGTGAGAAGTGAAGCATCGGTTGGGACAAGCTCGGAAGCCTTTTCAAACAATTGTGTAGCGGACTGGGGGTCTTTTTGCAAGGCATAGGCTTCGGCTGCAAGCGCAAAAAGCTGGGCGTCGTCAGTTTTTACAGCCAGGATTGGTTTTATGGTTTCAAGGGTTTTCTCTGGTTCGCCAAGTTTGAGGTAGGCAGCGGCTAGAATCTTGCGAGCATCCATATCGCCTGGCGCTGCCCTCGAATAAAGGCTGAGGGTTTTTGCAGCTTGCTCGTAGGATTTTTTATTGTATTGAAGCACGCCCAACAGGTAATAAGCGGGAAGGTGTTTGGGTTGGATTTTAAGTGTGCGTGCAGTGCTTTCAATTGCTGCTTCAGTCTTGTCTGCTTTGTAGTGAAGCAGGGCTTGTAAGAAATGTCCAAGGTAATGCGATGGATCGGCATTCCTGATGTCGGCAAGATCTTTTTTTGCTGCATCTGTATTCCCTGTCATCAGGGAAAGTTCACCATGTTTGTATAGCGCCTGAATGTGTTTGGGGTGATGTTTCAAGGCCTCTGCATAGGCAGTAATAGCAGCCTGTTTGTTCTTGTTGAATTGTTCAAAATCACCAAGGAGTGTCCAAGTATCCGCATCTTTGGGGTCGATTTTCAGGGCCTCCTGCAATCGCGCCTTGGCTTCGATCGTCTTGCCCTTGAGATTATCGCAGTTGGCCAAGCCACGATAGGCTGGCAAGTGAGAAGCATCTGATTTATGTGATTCGCTGAATAGATTGCACCCCTCTTCAAACTTGCCGAGACCAAAATTTGCGCTGGCCATACTTGAAAGGATACTGGCTTTGATTGAGGCGTTTTCCCTTCCATTCAGGGCGATTTCATTGAGTAAGCGTTGATGCTCGCCTTGGAGCAAGAGGGCATGGGCAAGAAGTGGTTTGATGGATGCCTCATTCACCCCGGCCTGAACTGCGCGATTCAACTCCTTTTCAGATTCGGCACCCTGGCCGGTCTTCAAATAGAGCTGACCCAACAACCAACGCGCTTGGGCATTGTCCGGTTCTTTCTGTACAGCGCTCTTAAGCTCGAGAATGCTGGTTTTCAAATCGCCCTTCGTTTCAAAAACCTTTGCATTTTCAATGTGATCCTGGGCACTTTTACTATATAAGCGATCGCAAGCGGTTAGGCTGGTAAAAGAAATCAGGGTCGCAAGGGTAAGTTGGCGAATATTCATGGTGGGTACCAGCTGGTTCGAATTAATGATTCTTGAGTGTATTCAGCAGTGATCGGGCATCCTTTTCCATAGGAAATGCGACCCCACTCGATAACAATCGCTCAAGTTCCTGGCGTGCTCGAGCGTTATCGCCTTTAGTGGCAAGGGCAGTTGCATAATGGTAATGGATATCTCCCGCATCGGGGGTCGTGGACAGGGCTTGCTGCAGAAGAGGGATGCCTTTTGCTGCTTGGCCGGTTTGTGTCAATGCCCAGCCATAGGTATCGAGTACAGAGGGATTTTTAGGCTGAAGTTTGTAGGCTTGCTCGGCGTAAGTTACGGCGCGCTTGTCCTTTAGCTGGGCAAAGGCATAAGCCAGATTATTCAAAATGGCGAGCTGGCCGGGCAGTTTCTGGTTTAGGTAAAGATAGTGGTTGGAGGCTTCGGCATATTGTCCTGCTCCGATTCTGGACTCTGCGTAGGCCAGCCGGATGGCGTGGTCGTCGGGGTGAGTTTTCAGCCAGGCGGCGAGTCGTTTGTCTGCTTCGGCGGATTGGCTGGCGGCTCTGAGGGCTGAGGCTTGTTTTAGCAGAATGGCATTTCCTGGCTGAATTTTGCCTGCCTGTTCATAAGCTGCTAGCGCGCCGGCATAATTTTTCTGGCTCATCAGGATGTCGCCTTCGAGCATGTGCCCTAGCGGATCCTTGGGCGATGCGCGTTTCACAATTTCGGCCTGTTTAAGCGCTTCGGCGGCTTGTCCGGTCTTTACCAGAAGCTGCGCAAGATCCAGCCGGGTTTGGTGATGGTTTTCATCCAGTTCCAGCACTTTGTTGAGGCTTTTTCTCGCAGGCTCCAGTTCATTGAGTGCGATCAGGCTTTGCGCCAGCTTGTGATGCATGGCGGGGGAATTGGGAGCAAGCTCAACCAGTTTGCCGAAAGAGTCCTTGGCATTCTGTTTTTCGCCGGCGGCAAGCTGCACGTTGCCAAGTAACTCCAGCGCGGCGGCGCTCTTGGGGTTGGCATTGTAGGCCTCGCGGGCGAGCGCGAGCGCCTTGGTGGGTTCTTTTTTGCCAAGATGGTACTGGGCAAGCAGGCTTCGGGGCTGGATGGTATTGGGGTCGGCCTGCGCGGCCTTGTTCAGCCAGTCGAGGTAGGCGCTTTCGTTTTTGCCTCGAGCCTCGATGCTGGCCAGCGCCAGCATGGCATTGAGGTTTTTCGGGTCAGCTTTGAGCACGGTCGTGAATCTTGACTTCGCGGCTTGCGGATTGTTCTCCTTCATGTCCAACTGGGCAAGATTGGCTGCCGCGGAAAAATACTTCGGGTCGATGCTTAATGCTTTTTCGAATTGCTTGCGGGCGCCCGCCAGATCGTTTTTACCCATCAAGGCGGCCCCCCTGAAATTTGCCGGCTGCGGGCTGCCGGGCATTTTCTTTTCAAGTTGGTTGATGGCGGCAAGCGCCTGGTCAAATTCCTTGCGCTTCAGATGGTTCATGATCAGCAGTGTGTCAGCCCGTGTGCTGTCGGCATCAAGCGAAGAACTGGCCTGGAAATCAGTAATGGCTTGCGCATCGCCCTGCGCCATGCGGGCTAGACCAAGCTCGGTTCGTATGGCAGCGCTGTCTGGATTAAGCGCGGCGGCTTTAGCAAAATATTGTTCCGCAAGCGGGAATTTTTTTTGTGCCAAGGCGATTTCGCCCGCCACGATGAGGGTAGGAATGTCCTGACTTTGGGCTGGATTAAGCGGCTTGAGGGTTTCTTCCGCAGCATTAATCTGCCCTCGCTTGAGCTGTGAAGCAGCTAGCAGGCGTACTGAATAGACATGCCCAGGTGAGACAGCCAGTACTTTTTTAAGATATGTTTCCGCAGTTTCCATTGAGCCAAGAGAATATTCCACCGCGCCTGCCAGCAGGTTGGCGGGCAAATAATCGGGCGCGGCTCTGAGCACCGGGGCAAGATCGTCGCGGGCTTTGCCAGCCTGGTTGCTGCGAAACTCGATCAGCGCCCGTGTGTAGCGCGCGATGAGGTGATTGGGGGTGTTTTTTAGAACAATTTCGACTTCCTTGCGGGCATCATCCAGTCGGTTGTTGCCGATTGCCAGTGTGGCAAGGGCGAGGCGTGCGGCAGCATTGGCGGGTTCATTGCTGATGATGGCTTGATAAACCGGGGTGGCCTCGGCTGGTTTGCCGGTCAGCTTGAGAATATCGCCTTTGAGTAATAGATAATTTGATTGCTTGGGCTCAAGTTGAATGGCTTGATCCAGGCTGGCCAGGGCCGGATCAACCTGGCGATCGACCAGATGCAGTTTCGCCTGGGCGAAATAAAGCTCCGCTTCGGAGGGAAAGGCTTTCAGAGCTTCGTCGAGAATTTTTCGCGCTTCTTCGGGCTGTTTAAGCCCCAGATAGGCCTGGGCGCGGGCGGCAAGCATTTGGGCGCGAGCAGGGCTGCTTTCTTCGGGGATGGGCAGTTCATCGATGATGCGCTGAAATTCGTGCATGCCCATCAATGCCTGGGCCAGCAGCGGGTTAATGGTTTCAGGCTTTTGGCCTAATCCGCGCGCGCGGGAAAGCTCTTTTTCAGCCGGGACATGCTCGCCCCGGGCGAGGTAAAGCTTGCCAAGCAGCAGGCGCGCTTCACTGTTTTTCTCGTCAGCCTGAATGGCGCTTTTGAGCTGGATGACCGCGGCTTTCAAATCGCCTTTTGACTGCGCGGATTTTGCCTGCTCAACCAGTGCATGCGCATCTTCACCGCCGCAACCGGAAAGTGACAACATAATGCTGACCGAGAACAGCTTGAACAGGTGGTAGCGACGGGAATTACTGTTAATCATGAACTACTCTCCAGGCGAATCGAACCAGTATTGCTTTATGGATGTGGCCGAAAAAATAAGAATACATTAGCTTTTTTTCTGGTGGGGAAAGCCCTACTTTAATCCCAGCTTGCTCATCAGGTCGTACAGGGTTGGGCGGCTGATGCCGAGCAATTCGGCGGCTTGAGCGACATTGTCGCCCGTACGAGCCATTGCGCGTATGACAGCCCGGCGCTCTGCCTCATCACGAACTTGCCGCAGGTTAAGCGGCTCTTCTTGCGATGCCTTGGGATTCAATCCGAGATCCTCGGCATTGACCATCGGCCCGTCGGCCATGATCACAGAACGCTTGATCAGGTTTTCCATTTCGCGGACATTGCCTGGCCAGGTGTGTGTGTCCAACACCTTCAGGGCATCCGGCGTGAAACCCTTGAGATTGCGGTTCTGTTCCAGGGCGTGGCGTTCAAGGAAAGCCTGGGCCAGCAGGATGGCGTCGCCGTGACGTTCCCTGAGCGGCGGGATGGTGACGGTAATTTCGGTAAGCCGGTAAAACAGGTCTTCGCGGAAACGTCCTTCGCGGATCATGGCTTGAAGATCCTGGTGGGTGGCGCAGACAACGCGGACATCAACGGGGATTTCGGATCGTCCGCCAAGCCGTTCAATGACTCGCTCCTGCAGGAATCGCAACAGCTTGGCTTGCAGGGGCAATGGCAAATCACCGATTTCATCCAGGAACAAGGTTCCCTGATGCGCTGATTCGATTTTTCCGGGCGTGGTTTTGCTGGCGCCGGTGAACGCGCCCTTTTCATAGCCAAACAACTCCGATTCCAGCAGGTTCTCGGGGATGGCGGCGCAGTTGATGGCGACAAAGCGCTTGTCAGCGCGCGGTGACAAGGAGTGGACCGCGCGGGCCAGCACTTCCTTGCCGGTGCCAGATTCGCCAAGCAACAAAACCGTGGCGTTGGAAGGTGCGACTTTCTCGACCATGCGGCAAACCTTGAGCATGGCATCGTCATGGGTGATCAGCCCTTGAAGCGGTGAGGTTGCGACACTGCGCAGACGAACATTTTCCACTTCAAGGTTGTGAACGTGAAAAGCACGGCTGACCATGATAGCCAGCACATCAGGGTCAAATGGCTTCTGGAAAAAATCAAACGCCCCCAGCCCCACTGCCTTGACTGCATTGGTTCGATCCAGGTTGCCGGTGACGACAATAACTTTTGTGGCGGGTGAGAGGGCGAGGATTTGCTCCAGCGCTGCGAGTCCCTCGGTTGCGCCATCGGGATCGGGTGGCAGGCCGAGATCAAGCAGGACGACGGCGGGTTCCTGCCTGCGCAATTGACTGATGGCCTCTTCGCGCGTGGCGGCAGTCGTTACGTCATACTGTTCCAGGCTCCATTTGATCTGCTTTTGCAGGCCTGGATCGTCTTCCACAACCAGAATAGATTGTTTGTACTCGCTCATGCGGCGACTCCCATGTTTTGTGTATTTTCGTTGGCGGCAGGCAATTGAATGCTGAAGCGCGTTCCCTTGCCCGGTGCGCTGTCAACCTGCACCTGCCCGCCCAGGCTGCGGACATATTCTCGGCATTCGTAGGCGCCTATGCCCATGCCGGCTCCCTTTGTTGAATCAAAAGGCCGGAATAGCCGATCGCGAACAAAATCGTCAGTCATGCCGGCACCGTCGTCAGTGATGTCCAGACTCACACGTTCATCATTGCATGCCACTTTCAGTGTGACGTGTCCCTGCTCCAGTGTGGCTTCCAGCGCGTTTTGCAATACATGGCCAATGACCCGTGACAGTTGAGACGGATCGGCCCGCACGAAAGCCTGGTTGCATTCGGCCAGCAATTCGGGTTTGAGCTTGAATGCACGCTTGGATTCGATGACTTCCGGCAACAGCTTGATCAAATCGACAATCTGGTTGCCGCTCTGCTCGTTGGCGCGACGGAGCTGGGCCAAAACCTTGTTCATCCGGGTGACCGAGCTTTCCACCGTGGCCAGCATGTCTTCCTGGAATTCCGGATTATGTTTGTGCTTGGCGGCATTGGACAAAAGCAGGGACAACTGGGCTACAAGATTTTTCAGGTCATGAATGACGAAGGTCGTGGTGCGGTTAAAGGATTCAAACTGACGGGCGACCACCAGGGCGTTGTTGACCTGCATTTGCGCCAGGTGAATCGCGGCCTGGCGCGAGGCGGTTTTCAAAAGATCACTAACTTCCCAGTTGAACACAATATTTCCCAGCGAATGTTTCAGCACCACGAATCCCAGTATCTCATCATGGATCAGTAACGGTACCACCAGCCACGCATCACGGTGGTTGTGCAGCCATGGTGGAAGTTCAAGTGAATCGTAGCGTTGCGGATTGACACGATATTCATCCAGGTTGATGACCCACTGCTGGCTTTTTAACCAGTCAACCAGAGATGCTTCGCCTAGGGCATCGCCCTCCAGATCGGACATGTTCCAATAGGCAACCCGCCTGAAATCTCCATCCGCTTCCTTTAGCCAGATGGCGCCACCTGGGCTTTCCACCAGTCCGGCCAGGGCTTCCACGGCGCGCTCGCACAGCCTTTCACCGGGTTGGCCTTCTGACAGCAGGCGCGTGAATTTGAGCCATTCCTCCCGATAATCGTAGTGCAGGGAAAAGAAGTGCTTATTGAGAAACACCCTAAGCCGGGCGCGAAGCGTGCCTGAAAACAGCACCACCGCCAGCAACATCAGCGCCACAAACAGGAAAACGGTCTGCAGCACATGTCCCCAGTCGCCGCCACGTGTGCGCAAGTAATAACCTGCCGCAGCCATGACCAGCAGATAGGCGCCCGCGCCTATCAGTGTGGTGCCATGAAATACCAGGCGGCGGGAAAGCGCGAGGTTGGTGCTTTTTGTGTCCTGCCGGGAGGCGGCCAATCCCAGAAGGGGCGCGATCAGGGCAACCGCGAATCCTCGCGCCTGCCAGATTTCATCATCAAGACTGCGGAATAACACTAAATGAGTGTAAGAGTAAAAATCATAGACAAAGAGCGCGCCCAACCCCAGGCTCAAGAATTTCAACGCCCAACGGCCTTCGGGTCGAGCGCCACGGTAAACCTGCTCCACCAGTACCAGTCCAGTCAGGCTGGTCAACAGCCAAAGTGTATGGCGCAAGCCGGGAATCAGCCGCGGGAGCGTGTCTGATCCCATCATAATGGCCATGTCGATAACAAGCAGCAGGGGCAAACCCAGGCCGCTAATGATGAGGAAGGTCAGAAATGCCGGCCGATTTTCCCCTTCGGGCCGCCGGCTTTCGAGGATGTGCAGCAGAAATCCAAGCCAGGCAAGATTTCGCAATGCCTCCAGAAACAGGCTGGATGAAGCCGGGTTGCCAAGAGACAGCGCTTCAAGGGATGACACCAGCGCCCAGCAGGTAGTGAGCAGGCTGGCAATGGCAAACAAAGTGAAATGGCGCCATGCCCGCCACTGGCGCAAGCCGATTGCGGTTAACAGCAAGAATGCCAGCGCGGCGAGGCCGTAACCGAATGCGGCCAGATTAATCATCCTGGAAACCTCAGTTGACCGCTCAACATATCAATAAATGCCGTATGAATATTGATAGTTCCATCTTTGTTGCCTGTCACCCCAAGGGTGAGACTGCTACGCACCCGATTGCACGGTTTCCGGGTCGCCTGGCCGCGTTGCTCTTCGTTGCAGGGGATGGCCATGCGCCTCATCGCGCCTTGCCAGACAACCCGGAAACCATTCACTCGGGTACGTCCAACTGAAGTTTCCAGGATCATTTCAGCGTACGCCTTTACCTAGCAGAACGACTTGGGCTGTTTGGGTCAGAATCATCAAATCCAGAAACAGGCTGTGATTTTTCACGTAGTACAAGTCGTATTGTAGTTTCTCCAATGCATCTTCAATACTGGCGCCATAGGGATAGCGAACCTGCGCCCAGCCGGTTATGCCGGGCTTTACCGTATGCCTCACGCCATAGTAGGGGATCTGGCGATTGAGGTCGGCCACGAAGTAGGGACGTTCCGGACGCGGGCCGACAAAGCTCATTTCGCCCATGAATACGTTAAATACCTGCGGCAGCTCATCGATGCGCGTACGGCGTATGAATCGCCCGACCAGTGTGACACGGTCGTCGTTTTTCTTCGCCCACTGGGGTCGCCCGTCCTTTTCGGCATCTGCTCGCATGCTGCGGAACTTGAAAATGGAGAAAGGCCGGCCATGCTGGCCAACCCGTTCCTGCCGGTAAAAAACCGGGCCGTGGCTTTCCAGTTTGATGAGAATCGCCGCGATCAGCATGATGGGGGAAGTGGCCGCCAGAAGCGTCAGGCTGACGATCAGATCGAATACGCGCTTGACGGTATCCCGCAACATGCCCTGATGAAAGCCCTCGCCCAGAATCATCCAGCTGGCGTTCATGGAGTCCAGTTGCAGATGTCCGTTTTCGCGTTCAAAAAAAGTTGAGAGTTCGGTAACGCGCACGCCACGCAGTTTGCAGTCGAGCAAGTCGGCGATGGGCAAACCGCCGCCACGGCGATCCCGGACGGCCAGAAGAATTTCATTTACCTGATGCCTATCGACCAGATCGGACAGAGGAGTGTCTGTCTGAAGGATGCGTTCATGAGGAACAAAATGATGTGTGCCGCCCGCCGGGATGTAACCCACAACCTGGATGCCGCAGGATGGCCCTCTTTTAGCCAGAATTTCTTCTACCTTGGCCGCGCGGCTGCCTGTTCCCAGCACCAGCACCCGTGACTTGAGTGTATTCAGATTGGCCCATTGCAGATATCCCAGCCGGGCCAGAAGGACGCCGGCGAGTGAAACGCCAAATCCCAGAAGAAAAACGCCACGGCCAAGCGAAAGCGAGGGAATGAAGTAAAACAGCTGGGCCATGATCATCAGGCCAAGGCCGAATGCCAGCCCCAGCCGCAGCAGCAGGTTTTTGATGCCCCAACCCCATTCGACGTCATACAGACCAAATGCCGCCATGAGCAGCAACATGGTGACGGTGAATAACAAAGCAGTGGGTAGCAGAGGGTCTGCTGATTGGATCAGAGGCGTATCGCCTGAAAAACGAATACCCGCACCCAGATAGATGGCACTGCCCAGGATGATTGCCTCGGCGATTACCAATAACAGGATGCTTGCGGGCACGTAGTGCTGGAAAAATCGGATCATTGCAGGAGGTTGATGTGACGGCGGTTACAGAAATTGCAGTTTTTGTGCCAGGCCGCAACATCCAATTAGCGCTGTTTCTTTGTTTAAAGACGGCAAGTTGACAACACAACTGTCGAAAAATGAACTGCTCAATTCCCTGTTTGTAACAGGTTGCGAGCCTGCGGCAAACGAATGCGGCGAGGCGTGCCATCCGCGAGATTGCGGCGCATCTGCCGTAACTCGTTCAATGGATAAACCGTAATCTCAATACTTGCCCGCGCATCTTCCAATGAGTAGTGCGGGTATATCTGGCCATCCAGGCGAATTTCGCTTCGCTTGCAGGGAATCTGCCGGTTCATGAGGTAGAACTCCAGCTCCTTGTCATTATCGGTAAAAAGTTGCAGGTTGATATCGGAATGCCGGCCCGCGGTGCCATTCAGGACAGAGCCGGTTAAATGCGGATCGAAATCGGACAGCAGCTCCATGTATTCAATGGCGATTTCTCGAAGCATATTCAGCCTGTCCTGTTGTTCCTGCCCTTGATACAGCGCTTGATAGCTGCGCAAGGCCTCTTCGATTTCCCGATTGTCGGGAAGATGGCGGCTGTCCGCCGCGCCCAGTTGACGCGCGGCCTTGCGTTTGGCGAAACCATAATCCAGCCCGCCATCCTCGGCTAACAGACGCGCGGCTTCGTGGGCAATACGGCGGCGCATGTCAGAGGTTTTCATATGGCGAAACCTTCCAGGGGCGTTTCTTCGATGATGGGGGTTTCGTTGTCCGGCTGGCTGGGCATGTTTTCCTGATAAAAATATTCGGTGATTCCTTCTGCTTCGTCCGGAACAGCTTGGCCAGTCGCAGGATCGATTTTTGCGGAGGCAATGCCCGAAGGGATCCTGAATCCTTTTTGCGGCACCCCTGAGAGTGCACGAGACATGAAATTCATCCAGATGGGCAGTGCTGCCTGGCCGCCGGTTTCCCCTTCGCCCAACGATTTGGGTTGATCAAAGCCGATCCATGCCACCGCGGTCAGGTCTGGATTGAAACCGGCAAACCAGCCATCTCTCTGGTCATTGGTGGTGCCGGTTTTTCCGGCCAGATCGCTCCGTCCCAGTTGGCCGACACGTGCGGCAGTGCCACGGCGGACGACATCCTGCATCATGCTGGTCATGAGGAAGGCATTACGCGGATCAAGCACGCGGGGCGCGCCGGACGTTACGGTTTGCGGCCGGCTCTGCATGATCAGCTTTCCCTGCCCATCGTAGACTTTGTCTATCAGGTAGGGACTGACCCGGTAGCCGGAATTGGCAAAAACCGAATAGGCGCCTGCCAGTTGCAGGGGCGTAACCGAGCCTGCACCCAAAGCCATGGTCAGAAATGGCGGGTGACGTGATGGATCAAAACCAAAACGCCGGATGTAGTCTCTTGCATAGTAGGGGCCGATGCCCTGCAAAATCCGGATGGACACCAGATTGAGGGATTTAGTCAGAGCAGTACGCATACGTACCGGACCTGAATAACGGCCATCGTAATTTTGCGGTTCCCAAGGCGTGCCGCCCGCTTCATCGGCGGTCAGGCTCAACGGAGCGTCATCAATAATGCTGGCCGGTGTGTAGCCTTTTTCCAGGGCCGCCGAGTAGACAAAGGGCTTGAAGCTGGAGCCAGGTTGACGCCAGGCCTGATTGGCATGGTTGAACTTGTTGCGATTGTAGTCAAACCCACCCACCAGTGCAGTGATGGCGCCTGAGTCCGGGTCAACCGCGACCAGGGCGGCTTCTACCTCTGGAAGCTGGCTGATTTTCCAGCTTTTGTCCTTGTTTTGCTGAATGCGAACTAGTGCCCCAGGGGCAATCCGTTTGCCGGATTTGGCTTTGTCACCAAGCCAGCCAGCCACGAATTTGAGTCCGCTGGAAGTAATTTCAATTTCCTTGCCCGTGGCAAGCAAGGCCTTCACGGTTGTGGGATGGGCGGAGATCACCATGGCGGGCAGCAGGGCGTTTACTGGCTCCACACCCTTTAATGACTGCTCAATGACTTTGGCGCGCTCCTCGGCGTCTTTTGGCAGGTTAAAAGCTTTTTCCGGCCCTCGGTAGCCGTGGCGCTGGTCATAGTCCAGCACACCTTGCCACAAGGCCTGATTGGCGGCTTCCTGATGCCTGCGTTTGATGGTGGTGACAACCTTGAAACCCGTACTGTAAAGAGCTTCTTCGCCAAATTGCTGGACAAGCGTCTGCCTGACCATTTCCGCTGCGTAGTCAGCGGGCACGTCAACGACGCGCTTTTCCCGGCGGATGACAAGTTTTTCCTTGAGCGCGGCCTGATAGCTGGCGTCATTGATGAATTTCAGCGTTTTCATGCGCCCCAGGACATAGTGCTGGCGGGCCGTGGCTCGTCGTGGATTGACCACCGGGTTGTAAAGAGAAGGTCCTTTGGGCAGACCGGCGAGCATGGCGGTTTCAGCCAGGCTGAGATCTTTCAGCCCCTTGCCAAAATAGGTGCGGGCGGCCGCTTCAAATCCGTAAGCGCGCTGGCCAAGGTAAATCTGGTTGATGTAAAGCTCCAGAATCTTGTCTTTAGACAGGTTATGTTCAATCTTGATGGCCAGCAGCGCTTCGGAAATTTTACGAGTAAGTGTTCGCTCACGTGTCAGGAAAAAGTTGCGTGCGACCTGCATCGTGATGGTACTGGCACCTTGCGATGCCCCGCCAGAAACGATATTTGCCCCCGCGGCACGGAGTACACCTAGGGTATCCACGCCCCCATGTTCATAAAAACGTTCGTCCTCGGCCGCGATGATGGCTTGTTTCATGGCCTGGGGAACCTGTTCAATTGGCAAAAAGGCCCGGCGTTCTTCGCCGTATTCAGCCAGCAGCGCGCCATCACTGGAATAGATACGAAGCGGTATCTTGGGTTTGTAATCCCTGAGACTTTCAATCGATGGCAGATTGGGATAAATGAGCGCTGCGGCAAGGCCGCCAAGTGCCGTGCCAACTACGCCCAATCCCAGAAGCAGCGCCAGGGCGTAGTGCCACCATTTTGAAAACATGCAAGTGAACCCCTAAAGTTTGTCAGGATTATAGGCGTTATGAGTGTCGGATTTTGAACACAAATGTCGATTGTGGTTCGGACTCCCAGGAAAATGTTTGTGATTATTGGCGGGTTGCTGTTAGGATTTAAACACAAATCTAATTAATTCGGCTAACCGGCTATAAACAAAGGGAAAATCCTTGAAATTCGAATTCAGCCTGGATGGATTTACAACCAAGACCCCGCCAATGCTGGGTCTGGACATCAGTTCCACCTCGATCAAGCTGGTGGAGATTTCCGAAGCCGGCAAGGATTTGTTCCGTGTCGAGCGCTATGCCATTGAAAGCCTGCCAAAAGAGGCGGTAAACGAAGGCAACATCGCCAATATGGAACAGGTTGCCGATGTTCTCAGGCACGCCTGGAAGGAAATGGGTACCCGGGTCAAGAATGTGGCGATGGCGCTGCCATCTTCGGCGGTGATTACCAAAAAAATTCTGGTTCCGGCCACGTTGAGTGGGATTGAACTCGAAAATCAGGTTGAAAGCGAAGCCAACCAGGTGATTCCTTTCTCGCTGGACGAAGTCAATCTGGATTTCCAGATACTTGGCCCGTCTCCTGGCAGCCCGAATGATGTCGAGGTGTTGCTTGCGGCCGCCAGAAAAGAAAAGGTCGAAGACCGGGTCGCGGTCGCGGAAGCTGCGGGACTGAAAGCGCTGGTCATGGATGTCGAATCCTATGCAACACAGGGCGCTTATGATCGCATTGCCCATTTGCTGCCGAATGGCGGCGCAGGCCAGACCGTCGCAATCGTCGATGTGGGCGCCCAGAACATGCATATCAACATTCTGCACAACAACGAGTCGGTTTATCTACGTGAACATGGCTTTGGCGGAAATCAGCTGAACCACGAAATATCTCGCCGTTACGGTATGACCAGCGAGGAAGCAGAACTGGCTAAACGCAAGGGCACATTGCCCGAGAGTTATGAAATTGAAGTGTTGCGCCCATATGGCGAAACGCTGGCCATGGAAGTCGGCCGAGCCATGCAGTTGTTTACCACCTCAACCCAGTACCACAAGGTTGACCATATTCTTTTGGCGGGTGGGGGTGCCATGATTCCGGGTATCGACGAAGTGGTGGCCGGACGGACAAGCACTTCGACCATGATCGCCAATCCGTTCTCAAACATGGCGGTCGGTACCAAGGTAAGACCCCAACAATTAGCCGCTGATGCGCCATCCTTGTTTGTGGCCTGCGGCCTTGCAATGAGGAGGTTTGACGCGCAATGATCCGCATAAACCTTCTTCCCCATCGTGAACTCAAGCGCGCTGCCCGCCGCCGCCAATTCAATTTCATGCTGGTGGCGGCTTTGGCGGGCGCTATTGGCGTGGCTGTGCTGGGACAGACCCTGATAACCGCCCGACAGTCAAACCAGGAAAACCGGAACCGCTACCTTGAACAGGAAATTGCCAAACTGGATGTGCAGATTGGCGAAATCAAGAAAATCCGCGAACAGACCCAGGCATTGCTGGAACGCAAGCAAGTGGTGGAAACGCTGCAGTCCAACCGGACAGAAGTGGTTCATCTGTTTGATGAAATGATCCGCCAGTTGCCTGAAGGGCTATATCTGAAAGCGATCAAGCAGACGGGAGCAGAAATTCAACTCCAGGGATTTACGCAATCCAGTGCGCGCGTTTCATCACTGATGCGCAATCTCGATGCATCACCCTGGTTTGAAAATCCAAGATTGATCGAGATCAAATCGGCCACGGTAAACAACCTGCGGGCAAACGAATTCAACTTGTCTGTCAAGCAAACCAAGCAACAAGCCGAAGGTGAAGATAAAGACAAAGGGAGTCAGTCATGACCCTCGACGAACTCAATAAACTGGATTTCAAGACGGTTGCCGATTGGCCGCTTGGCGCGAAGCTTGGTCTGCTGGTAATCGGCTTTGTGGGAATTGTCGGTGCGAGCTGGTGGTTTTTCTGGAAACCAGGCCTTCAGGAACTTGAAACCGGCCAACGCAAAGAACAGGAATTACGTGCTTCCTTTACAACCAAGAAAGGACAGGCCGTTAATCTGGAGGCTTACAAAAAACAGCTGGCGGACATTCAGCAATCCTTTGGGGCGTTGTTAAAACAACTGCCCAACAAACAGGAAATGGACGCGCTGATTACTGATGTCAACCAGGCGGGTCTTGGCCGCGGATTGCAGTTTGAATTGTTCAAGCCGGAATCGGAAACGCAGAGCGAGTTTTATGCGGAACTGCCAATCAAGGTAAAAGTGATGGGCGGATACCATGACATCGCGGCGTTTACCAGCGATGTGGCCAAGCTTTCGCGGATTGTTACCCTGCACGATATCGTTATTGAACCCAATAAAGAAGGTGTTCTGGTTATGGACACGATAGCCAGGACCTACCGATATCTGGACGAAGAAGAAATCAATGCCGCCAAAAAGGCCAGTGAGAAAGAGAAGAAAGACAAGAAAGGGGGTGGCAAATGATAAGCCGGCGCATATCCATAATTGCCATTTCGCTGCTTCTCGTTTCTTGTGGGGGTATTGGCACGGATGATCTGGAAAAATTTGTCACGGAAACCGGTAAAGACATGCAAGGAAAAGTCGAGCCGCTACCCCAGATCAAACCGTATGAACCTTTTAATTACGAGGCGTTTGACATCCCCGATCCTTTCAAGCCGCGTAAACTTTCACCCGCAGGCGGAGGTGGTGGCTTGCAGCCGGACCTGAGCCGCCCGAAAGAACCGCTTGAAGCCTATTCTCTTGAAACCCTGAAAATGGTGGGCGTGATCAGCAAGAAAGGGCTTACCCATGCGGTCGTCGCCGCGCCGGACAAGGGTGTTTACCATGTCCATGTTGGAAACTACGTGGGACAGAATTTTGGCCTGATCACCAAAATTACCGAAAGTGAAATCAATTTGAGAGAGATCGTCCAGGACAGTGCGGGCGATTGGACCGAGCGAACCAGTGCCCTGACTTTGCAAGAATGAGGCTGATATGAAAAAAGTAACCCTCACCCCCCTCCAACTGCCCCGGATTTTCTGGATAAGCGCAGTATTGTTGCTGGCAGCAGCTTTTTCCGCGCAGGCCGCCAATCCGCCGACATCCAATTCTGTTGTCAGTGTTGAGCCTGCCACCTTGCCAGGTGGCAAGACGGTTGTTCGTATTGGGCTAAAACAGCCTTTAACCAGCACGCCTGCCGGCTTTACCGTGGGAAATCCTCCCCGAATCGCGCTGGACCTTGCTGATACAGGCAATGCCATGGGTAAAAACATGGTCGAAGCCAATTTCGGGCCATTGGTATCTGTCAATGTGGTTCAGGCGGGTACTCGCACGCGACTGGTATTCAACCTCAACAAGCAGGTTGAATACGAGACCAAAGTTGATGGAAAAACGCTGCTGGTCAGCTTGAGTGACACAGTTGCGACTACCGCTTCAGTCAATGCTTCGCCCCAGTTTGCGGAAGCGGCCCACGGCGGCTCACGTCATGCCATCAAGGATGTGGATTTCCGTCGTGGCCCGAATGGCGAAGGCAAAATCATCGCAACCCTCTCGGATACGCAAACCGGCATCAATATACGTCAGCAAGCCAAGGGCGTCATCGTTGATTTCATTGACACAGAATTGCCCAAGGCCTTGCAACGCCGAATGGACGTCGCGGACTTCGCAACACCCGTCCAGATTATCGAGAGCTATACATTGGGCGAGAACACCCGCATGGTGATCGAGCCCAAAGGCGGCTGGGAATATTCTGCATACCAGACTAACAACCAGTTTATCGTCGAGGTCAAGCCATCAACTGATGGTGCCAAGAAAACACCGGACGGCAAGCCGATTTATAAAGGCGAGAAACTGTCGCTCAATTTCCAGAATGTGGAAGTGCGTTCTGTCTTGCAAGTGATAGCTGATTTCACCGGCTTGAATATCGTGGCAAGCGATACGGTTGCTGGAAGTCTCACGCTCCGCCTGAAGGATGTTCCCTGGGATCAGGCACTGGATCTGATCATGCAAACCAAAGGATTGGACAAGCGGTCCAGTGGCAACGTCATCTGGGTGGCGCCGAAGGATGAGTTGCTGTCCAAGGAAAAACTGGAGTTTGAGGCAAAAGCTGCGGTCGCAGATCTGGAACCGCTAGTGACTGAATACATTTCCTTAAGCTACATGCGTGCGGACGAGGCGCAAACCATGCTGTACGGATTTGCCTCTGGAGCATTCCTCAACTCGGCGCAAAACAACACAGTCAACTGCTCAGCACAAGCGCAAGGCCTGGGCGGCGCGGCGGCTGCGCAGGCCAGGCAGCAGCAGGGTAGTGACAATGAAAAAACCGACCAGAAAATCCTTTCAAAGCGCGGCCGGGCAACGTATGAGTTGAAGACTAATACGCTCATCATCACCGACACCACGAAAAAGATTCAGGAAATACGTGATCTGCTAGTCCGCCTGGACGTGCCTACACGTCAAGTAATGATCGAAGCACGTGTGGTGGTGGCCGACAGCGGATGGAGCCGCGACTTGGGGGCAAAGCTGGGCGTGGTGGGCATCAATCGTGCCGGACGCTACAACACGGGGCTGGCAGGAACGCAGAATGAAGCGTCAGGTATAGCGAATGGCTTTTTCCCAACACAACCAATCAAAGGTACGGTTAGTAACCCGACGCCAACGAACCCATTCGCTACTGTGGAAGTGCCTGTTGGCGGCACCGGTACCAACATGGTTAATTTCCCCGCTGGTACAGGTGCTGCGCAAATCGCGCTAGCTTTGCTGGATAAGTCCACCGGCAATCTGCTGAGCCTGGAGCTTTCGGCGCTGGAGGCGGAAAATCGCGGCAAGATCATGTCTAATCCCCGGGTCATGACTTCAAATCAAAAGCCGGCGGTGATCCTGAATGGCACGCAGATCCCATACATTACCCCGGGCACGAACGATCAACCGGCAACTGTGCAATTCAAGGACGTGTTCCTGTGCCTGCTGGTTGATCCGCAAATCCTCAATAACGATTCGTTGATCATGACGGTTGAGGTCCAAAAGGACAACGTTGATCCCACTGGTACCGTGTCGATCGGTGGGGGTGTGACCGTACCTGCCATTGCAACCAAGCGCGTTAAGACCCAAGTACGTGTCAACAATGGTGAGACCTTGGTACTGGGCGGTATTTACGATCAGGTTGAACAGAAGAATGTGGAAAAAGTACCTTTCCTCGGAGACCTACCGGTTCTGGGCAATATGTTCAAACGTACTCTCAAGCTGGATAACAAAACCGAATTGTTAATTTTTCTAACTCCACGTATTGTTGATGAACGCTTGTCATTACGGTGATCGACATCAATCTCAGCTATAACGCCCCTTCGGGGGCGTTATTTTTTTGGCTATCCGGCTCGGCTACAATGCCGGCATGAACAAACAGGACAATATATTCCTTGTCGGTTTGATGGGCGCTGGAAAAACCACGGTTGGCAGGCAACTAGCTAAGCAACTTGGCAAAACGTTCATTGATTCGGATCAGGAGATCGAGGCGCGAACAGGCGTGCGCATTCCGGTTATTTTCGAAATTGAAGGTGAGGCAGGTTTCCGCAAGCGTGAAGAGTTCGTTATTGAACTGCTGACGGCACAATCAAACATTGTTCTCGGTACGGGCGGTGGCGCGGTTCTCTCTGCAGCCAGCCGCGAGTTGCTCAAATCACGTGGCATGGTGGTTTATCTGCGAGGCAGTCCGGAACAGCTTTACGAGCGCACGCGGCATGATAAAAACCGTCCGTTGCTGCAGACCGAAGACCCGCTTGCCAAGTTGAAAGCCTTGTATGCTCAGCGTGATCCGCTTTATCGAGAGGTGGCTGACCTTGTAATCGATACCGGGCGGCAGAGCGTGGCCAGTCTGACTCGTCAACTCAGGGATAAGCTGGACTTGTTACTGAATGCACTGCCGGACGATGCTCCGGGTACACTGCCTTAGTGACTGGACCATGAATCGGGGAAATTTGTTGCCGGGTCTGGTATTCATGTCATGCCTGCTAGGCAATGTTATGGCAGCGGATTTCAAGGCTGGCCCGGACGACTATCGCAGCTATCTCGCTTTGTTAAAACCTGGTGACCGGCTGCTATTAGAGGGCGGAGATTATTTTCGAGGATTGCCGTTGCATGATCTGCAAGGCCTTCCTGAACACCCTATTGTCATTGAAGGTCCGCAAACAAAGCCGGCTGCACGGTTCATCGCACGCGCAGGGGCCAATACGGTCAGCCTTGCCAATGTAAGGCATCTGGTTATACGTAATCTGGAACTGGATGGCCGCAATCTTCCCGTGGATGCAGTCAAGGCAGAAGGCCACGCCAGTTTTGCGCATCATGTCACGCTGGAGAATCTTCGCATCATTGGGCACGGCAACAACCAACAGACAGTTGGGATATCGACCAAGTGCCCAGCCAAGGGCTGGATCATCCGCAATAACTTCATCGAGGGCGCAGGAACAGGAATCTACCTTGGAAACTCCGATGGTTCCGCTCCTTTTTGGGCTGGGCTTATTGAAAACAATCAGGTTCTGGACAGCCCGGGATACAACCTGCAAATCAAACATCAGAAGGCACGTCCCGTCGAATATCTCGAGGATGCGGCGCCCGCTGCCACCATTATCCGGAATAATTTTTTCCGTAAATCGAGCAATTCTTCCATCGAAAAAATGGCCAGGCCGAATGTATTGCTTGGACATTTTCCATTGCAGGGCGCAGGCAGCGATGACCGCTATCTGGTATATGGCAATCTTTTCCTGAACAATCCCACCGAAGCGCTATTCCAGGCGGAAGGGCGGTTGGCGCTGTACAACAATATTTTCATCAACGCGACAGGCGACGCCATACACATCCAGCCGCACAACGATATTCCTCGCGACATGGAAATTTTTTATAACACAGTACTGGCATCGGGGGCTGGCATCATTGTCAGGGAGCCTCAACAAGTGGACGTTAGCTATACCCAGCGAGTCACTGGTAACGTTGTTGCGGCTGAAACCACGCTCCAGGTGAAGAGTGCTGCTTACAATCTTCAAATGCCCTATCAACCTGATCTTGCGATGACGGACAAATATCACAAACTAACCGCTAGCCTGATAAAACGCAGCCGTAACCGAAAAGATTTGCCTGCCCGGTTGGTCCGTAACTATGAGGCATACCTTGATTGGGACAAGGAGGGCGCGGGAAAACGGCAGAATGTTCTGATGCCCGGAGCAGTTCTTTCCCGGGAGATAGATAATTGGATTCTTCGTGGCGATGCTTCGGCCCCGATCAGTAACTGATCCATTGAACAAGCTGGAAGGATCAAACATCCGGGCCTTCCTGTTTATGGCCGCGCTGGCTTATATAGTGTTTGTCATTTATGGAAGTCTGGTGCCACTCGAATTCCGGGCGTTGACGCTGGATGAGGCAATAGCGCAATTCCGGCAGATACGCTTTCTCAAACTCGGCATCGGTTCCCGTGCAGACTGGATGGCCAATCTTCTTTTGTTCATTCCGCTGACGTTTTTGTGGACTGGCACCTTGATACATGAGCGTGGTTTGTCAACCAGACTATTGTTGTCGTTTTTTGTGGTTTTCATTGCAGCATTGCTTAGTGTGGGTATTGAGTTCACGCAGTTGTTTTTCCCACAACGCACGGTTTCGCTTAATGATCTTTATGCTGAGGCGCTAGGTGGAGTGCTGGGTGTTGCGGCCTGGTGGCTGTTTGGCAGTCGTTTTGCGGACTGGCTAGCGGGCTGGCAATCAGCCAAAAGCCATCTTGAGATCACCCAACGTCTTACACTGGTTTATCTTTTTCTGCTATTTGCTTACAGCCTGCTGCCACTGGACCTGACCTTGAGTCCGGTCGAAGTCTTCCACAAATTCCGTGAGGGCAAACTCAATTTGCTGCCATTTGCCAGGCTGCCGGGCGAGCCTGTGCAAGCGCTATATGAGCTGGCCAGTGACAGCCTGCTCTGGTTTGTGCCCGCCCTTCTGTGGCGATGGCCTGGCAAAGCATCTTCAATGCGGGTTTGGGCTGGCATGACGGGCGCTGTGCTGCTGCTGGAAATTCTGCAACTGTTTGTCTATTCGCGGGTGTCGGACGTCACCGACATTTTCACCGCGGCAGCAGGGGCGGCTGTGGGAGTGTGGGCCGCGAACCTTCTCAACAAGCATGCACGCACTCACACAATAGCCGGGAATTCAAATTTCCATGTCTTGCCCTTGCTGCTGGCGGCGGGATGGATAGGGGTGATACTCATCGCGTTCTGGTATCCCTTCGATTTCCGCACGGATGGCGTTTTTTTGCGCAGCCGGCTACATCATTTCCTCACGCGTGTGCCATTCGAAGCCTACTATTTTGGTACCGAGTATCGTGCGATAACCGAAGTGCTGCACAAGGTGTTGTTCTTCATTCCGCTGGGTGCGATGCTGGGCTGGTTTGTTGCACGGCTGCGCTACATCTGGCGTGGCTACGCCACCTTAATTTCCTTGGTGCTGGTCGCATGCATCGCTGGGATCCTGGTTGTAGGTCGACTAGCCCAACCGGAGAAAAACCCCGATGTTATGGACATTGTCTTGCATTGGTTGGGAGGGTTTGCGGGGTTTATCGTGTCCAGGAAAATGCTGAGTTCGCCACGCGCCTTAACTGGCCGAATAGACGACGCGCAAGCCATTTCTTCACCACAAGATTCAACAAACAGGTTTCCTGCACTGCCCGGATCACGGTGGCATGCACTGCTAACCGTTGCTGGCATGACACTCATATTCTGGTTAGCCATGTCCGCACCCTTCATACCCTACAATGTGCGGGAACTTTTCCGACTGGACATGCCCTTGCTTTCGGCTCTGCTTCTGTCGCTTAATTGCTATTGGCTGGCAACATGGCCTGTCTGGCTGGCAAGGCGGAGGGTTTCCAATCTAGTTCGCTTGCTTCAACTTCCGGGTGGCTTGGTTGTATATGGATTTGCCGATTTCATGATTTTGTACTTCTCGGTGCCACTCGAAAGCTTGCATGACCTTGTTGGAAGTCCTGTCCTGAACTGGCCCTGGCAATGGGAAGCAGCTTGCCGATGGGCAGTACTGGTCAGCATTCCGGGCACGATGATTTATCTAGCCACACAAACCGTTCGCCGATGGCGTGGCCTGCAATTGGGTGCCATGCATTTCTTGGCTCCAGTCCCAGTGTTGTTGTTGGCGTATTGGGTTGTGGTCGATGAGGCGGCCACCGACAATCTTGTTGAGTTAATCACGACTCCTCATGCCATGGCTTTTATTACATTGTGCGCATGGCTTTACACTTTATTGCTTGCAGCCGCTTTGTTTGCATCTCCGTTACCCAAAATGCATGACCGGATTCGTGTATATGGTGTTGTACTCTCGTTGCCGTTGGCTGCGCTGTTTTTGAGCCTTGGACTGGCAGGTGATATAGACAAATATGGACAGCGATTTTCCGCAATGCAATTTTTATTGAGCACGGACAGGCAACATTATGCAAGCCACGCTGTAATCTGGTTGCGTTACTGTGTGCTGCATGTGCTTGCGGTTTCAATAATAGCATCCATACAATGGCCGCTTTTCCGCACCGCTCATAAGACTTACAAGAAAAATATACATGCAGATCATTGATGTTTTCAACGGCGACGCTGACGGAGTATGCGCATTGCATCAACTCCGCCTGGCGGAACCAGCTGAATCACAGCTCATCACCGGGCCCAAGCGCGATATCAGTCTGTTAAAACGCGTCAATCCGCAGGCAGGAGATCAAATCACCGTGCTGGACGTGGCCCTGTCGAAAAACTGCGAGGCGCTGGATGCTGCGCTGGCTGCAGGTGCAAAGGTGCGTTACTTCGATCACCATCAACCGGGCGAGATTCCTGTTCATCCAAATTTCGAAGCGCATATCGATACCAGTCCGGAAACTTGCACCAGCCTGCTTGTGAATGACTACCTATCTGGCAAACATCTGCCTTGGGCGGTGACGGCTGCCTTTGGCGACAATCTGGCACAGTCCGCGCGAAATGCAGCCGCGCCGCTGAATCTCAGCGTGGCACAGCTTGACCAGTTGCGCGAACTGGGCGAATGCCTGAATTACAACGGCTATGGCGAGACACTGGCGGATCTGCACTACGCACCGGATGCCTTGTACCGCATTGTGCATCAGTACATAGATCCTTTTGACTTCATCGCTTCCGAACCCGCTTTTCAGGTATTGCGAAACGGTTTTGCCGATGACATGGTACGCGCGGACGGCGCCAAGCCAGAGGAGGAACGCCCTTCAGGACGAATTTATGTGTTACCAGCGGAGAAATGGGCGCGGCGAATTTCAGGTGTATTGGGCAACCGGCTGGCGGAGGCTTCGCCCAATCTGGCACACGCCGTGCTAACAAAGAAGCCCGAGGGTGGATTTGTCGTCAGCGTGCGAGCCCCGCTTGCCAATAAAACCGGCGCGGATGAAATCTGCAGCCAGTTCGAAACCGGGGGCGGGCGCAAGGGCGCGGCGGGCATCAACCATCTGCCGGATGCGGATTACAACCGCTTCGTCACTACGTTTTTCCAGGTTTACAAGGGGTAAGTGTTGAATCATTTGATAGCACCGCATGGCGGAAGCCTGGTCAATCTGCTGGTCGCCGCCGAGCGTGCCGAGGCGCTGAAAAAGGAAGCATTTAATCTTCCTTCCATCGATCTCGACTGGCGGCAGATCGGTGAACTGGAAATGTTGCTGGGCGGTGCTTATTCGCCCCTCACTGGTTTTATGGGCAGGGCGGATTACGAAAGCGTGCTGGAAAAATTGACGCTTGCCAACGGCACGCCCTGGCCGATGCCCGTTACGCTTACTTTAAAGGACAAGCAGGCCTCCCAGTTCAAGCTTGGCGATCGAGTAGCCCTGCGCGATGGCGAAGGCTTCATGCTGGCGGTGCTGACCATCAGTGAATTGTGGCAGCCGGATATTGCGCAAACCGAGGATCTGCTCGAAAAATCCCCCGCGCCAAAAGGTGTGGAACGGATCGCGGGAGCATGGCTTGCCGGCGGCACGCTCGAAGGTGTTTCCATGCCGCAGCACCATGATTTCGCGCCGCTCCGCCTTGCACCGGGCGAACTCCGCGCCCAGCTTGCCCGGCGCGGCTGGCGCAAGATCGTTGCCTACATGGCGCGACAGCCCATGCACAAGGCGCAGTTTGAATTCTGTCTGCGCAGCGCCATCGAACATGAAGCCAACCTGCTGCTATTGCCCTATGGCGGGGGCGATCTTGCCAGCCATGCCGGCTACTTCACACTGATTCGCACCTACCAGGCGTTGCTGCCGCGTTTTCCTTCAGCCACGACGCAGCTGGCCATGCTTCCGGTTACCGCGCGGGCATCGGGTTTGCGCGAGAAACTGCTTTGCGCCATTGTTGCCCGCAATTATGGTTGTACCCACGTCATCATGGGCGGCGAACATGAAGCGGATGGACAATGCCGCCGCGGCCAGGACGTAGGGCTCGATCACGACGGCGTGAATATCGTTTCCGAAGCGCACAAACTGGGCGTGACCGTCATTCCCTTCCCGCGCATGCTGTATGTGGAAGATCGTGACGAATACCTGCCCGAGCACGAAGTGCCGGAAGATGCCCGGCCGCTGACACTTAGCGGAGAAGAATTCAGACGACGCATGAAAACAGGCCTGAAAATTCCCGAGTGGTATGCGTTTCCTGAAGTCGTCGCCGAAATGCATCGCGCCTACCCGCCCAGAGAGAGGCAGGGCTTTACCGTGTTCTTTACGGGTTTGTCTGGTGCCGGCAAATCAACCATCGCGCGAGCGTTGGCGATACGCCTGATGGAAATGGGCGGCCGGCCCGTCACGCTGCTGGATGGCGACATCGTCCGCCACCATCTCTCGTCAGAACTTGGTTTCTCGCGAGAACATCGCGACATCAACGTGCGGCGCATCGGTTTTGTCGCCAGCGAGATTACCAAAAATCGCGGCATCGCCATCTGCGCACCGATTGCCCCCTACCGGCTGACCCGGCGCGATGTGCGGGCCATGATCGAAGCTGTCGGCGGCTTCCTCGAAATCCATGTCGCCACGCCCATTGAAACCTGTGAGTCACGAGACCGCAAGGGGCTGTATGCCAAGGCGCGGGCGGGACTGATCCCCGAATTCACCGGCGTATCAGACCCCTACGAAGTGCCGGAAAAACCCGAAATCGCCATCGACACTACCAGCCTCACCGTGGACGAAGCCGTGCAGCGCATCCTGCTCAAGCTGGAGCATGAGGGGTATCTGCGCTAAATCTGGATCAATTGGCAGGTTTCGCAGTCAGAGCGCAGGCCGGAAATTGCCCGGACGATAAAGAGGGGGCATCCTGTAGCCGTTAATGAATCGATATATTCAGATGCCTGCTGCCCTGTCTAAATGATTAACCACCGAAGCGCTCAACCCTTGCAAGGCCCGTCGGCCAAGCCGTCGAGCGGCTTCACACTCATTGAGATGGCCGTGGTGGTGGTTATCGTTTCCATCATGCTGACACTCGGCCTTGGCGCACTGAATTCCCGGCTCCTGTCCGTTGCGCATTCTGAAACAAAAAAGCGCCAGGCCCTCGTCAACGATGCCCTGACGGCATATCTTGGTGCCAACAAGCGCTTGCCTTGTCCCGACATTCCCAACAACACGCATGGCACGGCCGATACCTCGCAAGTGACCGGCGCCGAAGATCGGACGGGGGGCGTCGTTACCGGAGCCTGCTCCGGCACGATCGGCGTCGTGCCCTATGCCACGCTCGGCCTGGGCCGGGAACTGGCCATGGACGGCTGGGGTAACTTCATGTCCTACAGCATCCCGGCCGGCAGTGGTACCTGTCCCGGTACCGGCGTCAACTGGAGCCTCAGCGCTTGTTTCGGCGCCGCAAAAACTTCTCCCTATTCGCTGTTTGAGGGCGCGGTGGCAGCACCAGCGCTCGCCGCATCCAATGTCTTGACCGTCGTGGTGTCACACGGCGCCAACGGCTTTGCGGCATGGGCCAAGCAAGGCAGCCGGAATGTACTGCCTTCGCGGTGCGAGGAAGCGCATAACGCGATCGCCACGGTGGCGGGATGTACCTTGACGGCCAATGCGTTCTATGCAGGCGACCGTTCCGATGTGGACGATGTGGTTGCCCCCTTGACACGTGACCAGGCAATCAACGCCCTGGTCAAGCAGGGAACTCTTAAATCAAGTGAAGGGCAGGTGGCGGAAGACCTCGCAAGGCTGCGCAACGACAAACTCTACGCCAAGGTATCAAACCCGGACTGCTCCCAGTCGGTTGGTTCGACAAGCGACCTTGATCCCTGGGGCAATTCCTATGGCGTTGTCGAAGGCACTGCTTCCAATCGCCTGCCCATTTGCATCTGCGCTACGCATGGGAGCGGTTCTCTTCCAGCTCCACCCGGTACTGCATGTAGCCCTGTCGCACCCACCACATGCGTTCAAATCAGGGACTCGGACGTCAATCTGCTTCGTATCAACATGGGGCAACCCGCATGCTGAACGCCTTCCGCAAGGAAAGAGGCTTCACCCTCGTCGAAATCGCCATCGCCCTGACCGTCATCAGCCTGATTCTGGGTGGCATCATCGTTGGCGCGTCCTCGGTTATCGAAAACGCCAAAACCAACAGCCTGCTTGAGCAAATCAAGGATCTCGCTGCTGCCTCGAGGGATTTCAAAAGCCGCTATGGCTACTACCCCGGCGACCTGCCCAATGCGGGCACACTCATCACAACGGATGGCGGGGTTTCTGCGGGTTGTTCGTATCCTGCAGTAATTAGTTCAATCTCCAGTGCTGGCAACGGTATTGTGAATACATCAACGGAAAGCCGCTGCGCTCTCGAGCATTTGGTCAAGGCACGTATGATCGGCAAGGTCGAAATGAGTGGCAGCAATTACGTTATCAATCATCCTCTCGGTGGCGGGGAAGTGTCGCTCTGGTTCACCTCGGCTAATGAAAATGCGATCAGAGTCACGAACCTGCCTTGCGAGATTGCGCTACGAATTGACAGCAAATTTGATAACGCATCCAGCACGCCTTTGGCATCTGGCTTTGTAGCGAGTAACAATGCAGGTATAACAGGGTGCACTCCAGGTGGGGTAAATGACCCTGTTGCTGTGCTCCTCATCAGCTATTAGATTCTTGCCAAGCTTCGGCGTTTGTGTACCGGATGGTTATGCAGTCATGGCTTGGAAAACGGGGATAAAAAATACCCGGCCTTGCGCCGGGTATTTCTCATTTAAAACTGAAATCAGACTGTCTTGCGGCGGCGTGTCGCTGCGAGACCGGCGAGGCCAAGGCCTACCAAGGCGAGCGAAGCGGGCTCTGGAACCTGCGAATATTCGATCCGGTCCACAACTTCAACTAGACCGTTGCTTGCCAATCCCCCACCACCCGTGGTCGGGTCGCCGTTGGCATTCCCATACCAGAAGATGGCACGGTTGAACGCCGTGCCGGAGTACGCGATCGTCTGGTTCATGATGTCATCGCGGTTCAGGGCGGCACTCACCGTCGCGATCTGGGTGGCCCCGTCGAAGATTTCCAGCCAGGCAAGGTCCGTGTCGAGCGTATAGGCAGGATCGTCGTTACCGAACATCAGCGACAGCGCGTTGATGGAAAAATCAAAGTCGATCTGCAACCGGCTGCGGTCGTCGTCAGTGAACACGGCCAGGGATCGGCCCATGCCCTGGGTGTCGTAGTTGTCAATATCGAGATTGGCGCCCGAGGTGTCAGTGAAATGCACCCCGGCATGGCCCACGGGTGAAAAACCGTTTGCTTTGGGTTCGGCTGTGTCTGCCTCGAAATCAATGATTGCAGCGTGGGCGCCGCCGGCGAGGAAGAGCGCAGTGGCAACGCTGGTGATCAGTCGCGTCGTTGTTTTCATGCTCAAATCTCCGAAAAAATATATGAAATTAGGGGAACGGGGGAGACACGATGTTATTCACCACCAAGATCGTAACTTCCGCCAAGCTGACAACGGGCAAGCATTAGACGTGCCAGAACCGGGTGGTGCGTGATAAGTGTCTGAAATGACAAGGTGTTAACTTGTGAGCCGCGATTTGGTGGCGCCCTGTCGGGATCTAACCGTAAGATATTCCGACACTCAGCCTCGACGTTGGATACGCCAAACACACCCAAAAACCATCCCTCCTAGGCTGGCGAAGACCACCCAGAATTGTGGCGGCAGCGCGCCTACCGGCGCGATGAATTCCATGACGATCCAGGCGGAGAAGCCGAGCACGATCGACCACCCGGCGCCGGTGGAATTGGCGCGTTTCCAGTAGAGGCCGGCGACGAGCGGCTCGAAGGCGGTGGCCAGCGTCACCTTGTAGGCGTACTCCACCATCTGGTGGGTGCTGGTTTCGGATTCCAGCGCCCATAGCGAATACAGAGCAATTAGGCCGCGAAGGCGACCCCCACGGCGCCAATGTAGTGTCGATCGCACTGCTCCGTATCATAAAAATCCGGTTCTCAACGCACCTTGATCTCCGTCCACATGCGCGATAGCACTCTGCGCTGGTTGCGATCCAGGTCTTTCAGCATTTCCAGACGTCTTTGAATGTCGGGTGTTAGGAAAACAGCTTTATTGGCTGCGATCGCTGGGTCGATATATTGCATGGCATCGCGGTTGGGGTTGCCGGAGCCGATGAGGTTGGTGAGTTCGGCGGAGTTTTTGCCTTCGAGCATGAAGTTGATGAAGCGGTGGGCGAGGTCAGGGCGCGGGCCGGTCTTGTGCAGCACCATCGAGTCCAGTGCAAGCACGGCGCCTTCTTTCGGTGTGGCGTAAGCGATATTGAATGGACGGCCGGCGTGTTTCGCATCCATTTGGGCTTGGAACATGTCGTTGGAGTAGCCATGGGCCAGCCAGATGTTGCCAATGGTGAGTTCCTTGATGTAGCTCGATGCATTGAACGCAGCCCAGTAGGGCTTGGCGCGGATGATGAGGTCGCGGGCGCGGCGCCAGTGCGCCTCGTCGGTGTCGTTGACCGAATAACCCAAGTACTTGAGCGCTGCGGACATAAGTTCCCGTTGCGAATCCAGCACCGTCACCCGGCCTTTCAATTTCTTCAGGTATTTCGGCTCAAAAACCACCGCCCAGGTGTCGGTGGGCAAACCCAATTCGTGCATTTTTTCCGCGTTGTAGCCGATCAGGGTGATGGTGTAGGCGTACGGTACGGAATAGCGGTTGCCGGGATCGAAAGCCGTATTGAGGTAAGCCGGGTCGATGTTCCTAAGATTGGGCAGAAGCAGTTTGTTGATTGGCCTCAGCTGTTTTGACTTGATCAGCGATTCGACGGCATTGCCTGTGGGTACGATAAGGTCGTAGCCCGAGGCCCCGGCAGCCAGCTTGGCCAGCATCTCCTCGTTGTCCGAGTAATAGTCCTGCACCAGTTTGCAGCGGCAAGACTGCTCGAAGCGGGAAACCGTCTCGTCGGAAATGTAGTTATTCCAGTTGTAGAGATTGAGTTCGTCGCGGGCGAGCACCTGAGAACTGGTCAGCGTGGCTAGCAATACGAATACAACTTTGATGAGTCGGACAACTTGACTGGATCGCCACGGCCCTTTGGGCTTTATACCCTTTAGGGTGCTCGCGGTGACGTCATTGCGAGGCGGCATCGCCGCCGTGGCAATCCAGCCTGAATTCAATGAACAGTGTCTTCTGTCTGTGAGCATTTCTACCTGGTTTCCCCCCGCAGCACGGTCTTGTCGAACCTCGCCGCGAGCAGAATCATGCCCAGCGTCAGCAGCATGAGCAGTGTGGAAACGGCGTTGACCTCGGGCGTGACAGCGATCTTGATCATGGAATAGATTTGCAACGGCAGGGTCGAGACGCCTACGCCGGCCGTAAAGAAGGTGATCACGAAGTCATCGATGGAGAGGGTAAAGGACATCAGCGCACCCGCAATGACGGCGGGCATGATGAGCGGCAAAGTCACCAGGCGGAAGGTCTGCCACGGCGTGGCGCCGAGGTCGCGCGCGGCCTCGAAGATGCTCTCGTCCATGCCGGCCAGCCGTGCCCGTATCACGATGGCAACAAAACCGACGCAGAAAGTGATGTGCGCAATCAGCACCGACAGCAGACCCAGGGTGAGGTGCAGCACCTGGATGAAGAACAGCAGCAGCGAAACGCCGAGCAGGATTTCCGGCATGGCCACCGGGGTGATCACCAGGAAAGGCAGGGCCTTCAACTTGTAGCGGTGCATGGCAATGCCGGCCATGGTGCCGAGCATGGTGGCAATGAGGCTGGCGCCCAAGGCGATCAGGATAGAGTTGACCGCAGCCTGGATCATTTCCTCGTCCTGGAACAGCACTTCATACCAGCGCCAAGTAAAGCCCACCCACTCGGCATTGAGGCGCGAGTCGTTGAAGGAGTAAATGACGACAACCGTCAGCGGGAGGTACAGGAACAGGTACACCAGCAGGGCGGCGAACCACAACCAACGTGATGTCCTACGCATAACTCAAACTCTTGCGCGAAAAGCGCATCGCCAGCGCGGCAATGGCAAGCACCGCCAGGGTGAGCATGATCGACAGCGTGGAACCGAAGGGCCAGTCGCGGGTGCCAAGAAACTGTTCCTTGATCAGGTTGCCAATGAGGATGTCGCCGGTGCCACCAAGAATGTCAGGTACGGCAAACATGCCCAGCACCGGGATGAACACCAGCGCCGAACCGGCATAAACGCCGGGCAGGGACAGCGGCCAGGTCACTTTCCAGAATCGCCGCCAGGCATTGGCACCCAGATCCTGCGCGGCATCGAGCAGGATGGGGTCGTGCTTTTCCAGATTGGTGTAGAGCGGCAAGACCATGAAGGGCAGGTGCACATAGACCATGCCGACGATGACGGCAAAGGGTGAAAACAGCAGCGGCACCGGCTCGAAACCGAACGCCGTCACCACACTGTTGATGGCCACGCTGAAAGCGCTTTGCGGACCGAGGATGATCATCCAGGCATAGACGCGGATGAGGAAATTGCTGGCGAAAGGCAGCACCACCAGCAGGATCATCACGTCCCGGAATCGTTTCGGCACGCGGGTAATAAGGAGTGCCACAGGGTAGGCCATGGCGATGCAGATGACGGTGGTCAGACCGGCGATTAAAAAGGACTTTAGGAATATTTCTGTGTAGATAAAGTCACTGAAGAAGAACTGGTAGGTTTCCAGCGTGAACTGCCAGCTGCTGTTTTCGAACATCGGTGCAAGCCCGCCATGCTCGCCTGGAAAACGGAACGAGGCCACCACCATGATCAGGGCGGGCAGCACAAAGAACACCACCATGAACAAGAAAGGTGGTCCGGAAACAAGCCAGCGGGTGAGTTTCTCCTTATTCATGCAGAAACATTCCTGATTCTGCTGGCCAGGCAACCGTGACTCTGTCGCCCACTTCGAAAAAGCGGGCCTTGCCGGGCGCGGCATTGGGCAACAGCGCCTGGATGATCGTACCGTTGGCAAGTTCGACCTTGTAGGTGGTCACATCGCCAACATAGAGAAAGTCTCGCAGGGTGCCGGAAAAGCGGTTCGCCAGTTCTGCATGTTCATCAGGTGCTCCGATCACGACCTGCTCGGGGCGGATGGCGAAGGCGCCGGCCTGGCCAGTTTTTGTTTCGACACGGGCGGGCGCAACTATGGCGCCCAAGCCTGCAACCGACAGACGGAGTTGCATCCCGTCAAACGCATCGATTTGCGCGTTCATCATGTTGATGTCGCCGATGAAGTCTGCGACAAAACGGTTACTGGGCCGGCTGTAAATGGTGGGAGGCGAGTCCATCTGCTCGACGCGGCCTTCGTTCATCACGGCGATGCGGTGAGACAACGCAAGCGCCTCGGGCTGGGAGTGGGTGACGAACACGAAAGTGACGCCTACATTGCGTTGCAGGTTGATGAGCTCGATCTGCATTTCCTCGCGCAACTTGTGGTCCAGCGCGCCTAACGGCTCATCCAGCAACAACAGGCGGGGTTTGTTGACCAGGCCGCGCGCCAGCGCCACCCGCTGCTTCTGGCCGCCAGACAGTTCATGCGGAAAGGCTTCGGCCTTGTCCGACAGGTGCACGGTGTCCAGCATTTCCTGTACGCGTAGACGTGTTTCGTCTGCTGATACCTTTGACATTTTCAAAGGAAAGGCGACATTGTCAGCAACCGACAGATGCGGAAACAGCGCATAGCTTTGGAACACGGTATGCAGCGGACGTTTCTCGGGCGGCGTATCGGAAATATTTTTCCCGTCGAGCAGGATCTCCCCCGCATCCGGCAAATCGAATCCGGCAATCATGCGCAGGATGGTGGTCTTGCCACAGCCGGATGGCCCCAGCAGCGTGAAGAATTCACCTGCCTCGATTGACAGGCTGACGTTGTCGACCGCGGTGAGATTGCCGAAGCGTCGCGTCAGATTCCTGAGTTCAAGGAGCGCCATGGCAGGCTTTAAAAAAGGCGATCAATGATGTTGCCTGGCCACTTTCAACTGCGGCCCCAGCGAGCCAGCGACCATGCCGATGGCGCTGGCGATGAATCCAGCGAACTGCGGCGGCAACGCGGCCTCGGGTGCGATGAACTCCATCACGATCCACACAGCGAGCCCCAGCACGATGGACAGTCCGGCGCCGGTGTTGGTGGCGCGTTTCCAGTAGAGCCCTGCCACCAGCGGCACGAAGGCGCAGGCCAGGGTGATCTTGTAGGCGTTCTCCACCATCTGGTGAATGCTGGTTTCCGATTCCAGCGCCCACAGCGAGTACGCAACCACCAGTATTGAAAATCCGAGCACCACGCCGCGCGTGATCCACAGCAGTTTTTTCTGGCTCATGCGATGACGCGGCATGAATTCCTTGATGATGTTTTCCGAAATGGTGACGGATGGGGCGAGCAGGGTGCCGGAGGCGGTGGACATGATCACCGACAACAGCGCACCGTAAAAAATGATCTGCGCGTAAAGCGGCAAATGGGCCTTGACGAAGCTTGGCAGCACCAGTTGGGCGTCCTGGGCCAGCAATTCACTTGTCATGGCCGGGTCCACCATCGTCGCGGCATAGGTCAGGTAAATGGGTACGGCGGCAAACAGAAAGTAAAGCGTGCCGCCGATCACCGTGCCCCAAACCGCCACGGTTTCATTTCTGGATGAATTGGCGCGCTGGAACACGTCCTGCTGCGGTACCGAACCGAAGCCCATGGTCAGCAGACCGGCAATGAAGGTGATGATGGCGGCCCAGTTGGCCTCGGGCCAGAACTGGAACTTGCCGGCGGTGGCAGCGTGGTCGACCACCGGCGCGATGCCGTTGACCTGCGGCATGTCGCCCACCAGTTTTGAAATCCACAGCAGGCCGAGGACGATGACCGTCATCTGCACAAAGGTGGTCAGCGCCACCGACCACATGCCGCCGTAAAGTGTGTACAGCAGCACCACCGCCGCGCCTATCAGAATGCCTTCGGACTGGCTGATGGCGTTGCTGGACAATACATTGAATACCAGCCCCAATGCCATCACCTGCGCTGACACCCAGCCGAGATAGGACAGTGCGATCGCCAGAGAAATGACGATTTCCACCGGCCGGTTGTAGCGCTTGCGGAAGAAATCGCCCAACGTGAGCAGATTCATTTTGTAAAGCTTGCGGGCGAAAAACAGCCCGAACAGGATCAGTGCCAGCGACGCGCCGAAAGGATCGGAAATGGTGCCGCCCAGGTTTTCATCGAGGAAAGTGGCGGGAATGCCCAGCACGGTTTCCGCGCCAAACCAGGTGGCGAACACCATGGCAATGACCATGAACATCGGCAGGGAACGGCCCGCCGCCACATAGTCTTCAGTGTTATTCACCTTGGTCGCGGCATACATGCCGATGCCAATGGAAATGACCAGATAGAGGATGACGAAACCCAGCAGGGTGTGGTTCATGGGCGCTCCAAACGAAAATCCCGGCAAACGCCGGGATTTTATCAATGCCAGCCCTTGCGGGGCTATTTGAATATGGCCAGCACCGCTGCCCAGATGGCCAGGCAGAATGTGGCAATCAGAAGCAGGGTATTGATGCGTTGCCGCTCGGTCAGTTTTTCCAGCTTTGCTTCAAGTTCGTGCTGGTCGGGTGTGCGATTGAGAAAGGCATGGACCAGACGCGGCATCTGCGGCAGCAGCCGGCTCCATTCGGGCGCTTCTTCCTTCATGCGGCGTACAAAGCCGCGCCAGCCAAGCTGTTCATTCATCCAGCGTTCCAGATAGGGCTTGCCGGTTTTCCATAGATCCAGATCGGGATCGAGCTGCCGCCCGAGACCTTCGACCTGCAACAGGGTTTTCTGCAGCAGTACCAGTTGCGGCTGGATTTCCACATTGAATCTTCTGGACATGGCAAACAGGCGCATGAGCAGATGGCCAAATGAAATGTCCTTCAGCGGCTTGTCGAAATACGGTTCGCAGCAGGAACGCACCGCGGCTTCAAGTTCTTCCACCCTTGTATTGGCGGGTACCCAGCCGGATTCGATGTGCGCCTCGGCAAAGCGTTTGTAATCGCGGCGGAATGCCGCCAGAAAATTGACGGCGAGATAATTCTTGTCGGTTTCGGACAGCGTCCCGCAGATGCCGAAATCCACTGCCAGATACTTGCCCTTGTCCGCGCCTTCGGTGCCGACAAAAATGTTGCCGGGATGCATGTCGGCGTGAAAAAAGCCGTCGCGAAAAACCTGGGTAAAGAAAATTTCCACGCCGTTTCGCGCCAGCTTCGGTATGTCGACCCCGGCCTGTTGCAGTGCTTCCTTTTGGCTGATGGGCACGCCGTGGATGCGCTCCATGACCATCACCGTCTCGCGGCAGAAATCGAAATATACCTCAGGCATGCGCGTGAGCGCGGAGTGTTCGAAATTGTGTTTGAGCAGCGCGGCATTGGAGGCTTCACGCATCAGGTCCAGCTCGTCGGCCAGGGTTTTGCGGAATTCGTCGACCACTTCACGCGGGCGCAGTCGTTTGCCGTCGGCAAAGAGTTTCTCGATCAGCCACGCGCCGGCATCCAGCAGGCTGAGGTCGTGATCGATGATGCGCCCGATGCCCGGCCGCAATACCTTGACCGCCACCAGACGGCCATCGTACAGCGTGGCGAAATGCACCTGCGCCACCGAAGCGGAGGCGACCGGCACGCGATTGAATTCGCTGAAGGTGTCCTGCCAGGGGCGTTCATAAGCGGCATTCAGAACTGTATCGACCTGGGCAAAGGGAAAAGGCGGAACGCGATCCTGCAGCAGGGCCAGCTCATTGGCGATGTCGTCCGGAAGCAGGTCGCGGCGGGTGGACAGCATCTGGCCAAACTTGACGAACAGCGGGCCCAGAGACTCCAGCGCTAGTCGAAGGCGCACCCCGCGTGGTTTGGACAGGTCGCGCCAGAACAGCAAACCTTTGACAACAGGTCGCAGCCAGCGGGTTTTGGCATGACCCAGCAGAAAATCATCCAGCCCGTAGCGCAGCGAAACCCAGCCGATGGTGAGCAGCCGCAAAAATTTCATGCGGGTTTTTCCAGTTTTGCCAGCCGTGCTTCCAGTCGTGCCACGTCGTCCCGCAGGGTGTCGACTTCCGCATTGAAATGCTTGATATCCAGTGGGCTGGCCAGCATCGGGTTTTCCTCGGTGGCGTATTCGGCCAGGGTTTTGGCTGTATCCAGGGAAGCCTGGCCCAGCCAGCCGGTAAAACTGCGTCCAGCTTCCGCCAGCCTGAAGCCAACAACAGGTCCAAACAGTTTCGCGAGATCGGCCTCGGCATCCCAGGCCAGATTCTGGAAAACATCGTTGAATGCGGAGAGCAGTTCCGCGTCGCCTTCAGTGGGGGCGGAGCGGAAGGCGGCCTTGCCTTCGAAAGGCAGCCGGGCCAGCAAATCGGGTGTCAATTTGATGCTTGCGTCGGCTTCTGCATCCTGCACCGAAGAAAGCTGGCCATCCTCCTTGATGAGAAAGACATGCCGGGTGAGGATGGCATCGACGGCCAGTTTGCGGCCCGCATGCTTCGCCAGCCCCGCGCAGCCACCCGGCGTCTGAGCGACGAGATGGTTCAGAACACCAGCGAGCGCGAGACCAGACAAATCCATCAGAATTTGAAACCCCGGTGCAAGGCCACCACGCCCGCGGTCAGGTTGTGGTAAGTCACGCGTTCAAAGCCCGCTTTTTCCATCATGGACTTGAGTTCTTCCTGGCCTGGGTGCATGCGGATGGATTCGGCCAGGTATTGATAACTGCCCGCGTCGTTGGTGATCAACTGGCCCATTTTCGGCAATATCTTGAAAGAATAGGCATCGTAGACGGGCTCCAGCGGCTTCCAGACTTTCGAGAATTCAAGCACCAGCAGGCGGCCGCCGGGTTTCAGCACACGATACATTTCCCCGAGCGCGATGTCCTTGTGCGTCATGTTGCGCAGTCCAAAGGCCACGCAGACGAGGTCAAAATAGTCATTCGGGAAGGGCAGCTTTTCTCCATCGCACTGGGCCACTGGCGTTAGCGTGCCCTCGTTAAGCAAACGGTTGCGACCCTCGTTGAGCATGGAATAGTTGATGTCGGTCAGGATGACCTGGCCGGTTGGGCCAACTTCCTTTAAAAACAGCCGGCTCATGTCGCCGGTACCGCCCGCGATATCCAGCACCTTGTGGCCCGGGCGCAAACCGGCCTGGCTGACGGTGAAGCGCTTCCAGATGCGGTGCAGGCCGCCAGACATGAGATCGTTCATCAAGTCATAGCGGCGTGCCACGGAATGAAAAACTTCAGCGACTTTGGCGGCTTTTTCGGATTCGGCTACGGTCTTGAAGCCGAAATGGGTGGAACCCGGCACAAAATCTACTGCGCGGGCGTGATCTGGGGTCGGGTGGTGCTCGGAATCCGCATGTATTTCCGTATACATTCCGGTTCCTGCGCTCCTGCCTTCCCCAGCTGACGCCCGCTCGCTACGATTTTCTTGCCGGGTTTGTGTGTTTTTGTCGTCCATGCGGCATTTTACCTGAGGGATGGGCGATATCGGGCTGTCACAAAGCTGTCATTTTGCCATCATACTATTTGTGCAGGTTAATAAAACGTAAGGCTAAGTCATGGCTGCGAACATTCTGCTGGTGGAAGACGAGCCGGGTATCCAGGAACTGCTCAAGCTCAATCTGGGGCAGGCCGGGCATCAGGTCACGGCGGCGTCCGATGCCGAGGATGCGCTGCAATACCTCAAGAGTGCCCTGCCGGATGTGATCCTGCTGGACTGGATGCTGCCGGGAATGTCCGGCATCGATCTGTGCAAGCGGCTTCGGGCGGATAACCGCTATCAGCCGGTTCCCATCATCATGCTGACTGCGCGCGGCGAGGAGCAGGACAGGGTGGCGGGGCTGGATACTGGCGCGGACGACTACATCACCAAGCCGTTTTCCCCGCGTGAGCTGGTTTCCCGCATCCGCGCCGTGTTGCGCCGCCGGGCGCCGCAGATGACAGAAGAGCTGGTCGAGATTGCAGGACTCAGACTTGACCCCGTCAGCCATCGTGTTACGGGCAACGGCACGCCCATTGAACTGGGCCCGACCGAATTCCGGCTGCTGCATTTCTTCATGACCCATGCCGAACGGGTGTACTCCCGTTCGCAGCTTCTGGACCAGGTGTGGGGGGACGATGTCTTCGTCGAGGAACGCACGGTGGATGTCCATATACGCCGTTTAAGGCTTGCGCTGGAAGTGAGTGGTCACGATAATTTGGTGCAGACCGTTCGGGGATCGGGCTACCGCTTTTCCGTCCAGAAGTAGCATAATGCCCCTACCTCATCCTGCGCGGACGGAAAATGGGTTTCTGGTGGCGCCCTCTTACCACGTTGTTCGGCTTTGGTCTGGTGGCCTTGATCTTCTGGGCGGCCGGCGGGCAGAGCGCGGCGCTCAAGTTCTCCGTCGTGGTGCTGCTGGCCTATCTGTTCCGCCAGCTTTGGCAGGAGGCACGGCTCTCTAGCTGGCTTGAAAAAGGTGGATCAAGCCCCGCCCCGCGTGATTCAGGCGCCTGGGGCGACATCTTCTACCGTCTGGAAAAACTGCAAAAACATCAGATTCAGAGCAAATCGGAACTGGTCAGCGCACTGGGGCAGTTCCAGCACGCCGCCGAGGCGGTACCCGACGGCATTGTCATTCTCAACCAGCAGGATCAGATCGAGTGGTGCAACCCTGCTTCAAGACGCTATCTGGGCCTGGACTGCGTGCGCGACAAGGGCCAGTACATCCACTATCTGCTTCGGCAGACGCATTTTGTCGATTTCCTGAGCGAACGTGATTATTCAAAAAGCCTGACCTGCCGCTCCCCGGCAAATCGCGATGTCCTGCTGACGTTGCAGCTTGTTCCCTTCGGCGCGGAACAAAAACTGCTGATGGCGCGCGACATTACCGAACTGGAACGGGTGGATGCCATGCGCCGCGATTTTGTCGCCAACGTTTCGCACGAACTGCGCACGCCATTAACCGTGGTCGGAGGCTTTGTCGAGACACTGGGCGAGATGGACAAGCCGGCCGAGGCCGATCTCAAGCACTACTTCGGCATCATGCACAATCACACTAAACGCATGCAGCGGTTGCTTGATGACCTGCTGACGTTGTCGCGGCTGGAGTCCTCGGACAACGCTGTTGCCGAAGAACAGGTGCAGATGCCTGATTTGATGCGTGAGCTTGCTCGCGAAGCAGAGTCGTTGAGCCGCGGCAAACACACGGTTCGTGTCGAGATTCAATCCAAGGCATGGCTGCTGGGCAGTTTGCAGGAACTGCAAAGCGCGTTTTCCAACCTGGTTTCCAATGCCGTGCGCTATACGCCGGAAGGCGGGCAGGTCACCCTGCGCTGGTTCGAGCAGGATGGGCACCCGGTTTTTTCTGTCACTGACACAGGCGAGGGCATCGCTTCCGAACACATTCCGCGCCTGACCGAACGCTTCTATCGCGTGGACCGTTCGCGCTCACGCGAAACCGGTGGCACTGGGTTGGGGCTGGCCATCGTCAAACACATACTATCCCGCCACGATGCCAGGCTGGATGTCCAAAGCATTCCCGGCAAGGGCAGCACCTTCTCGGCCATGTTCCCTGAAACGCGTCTGATTCCTTCAAAGGTCGAAGACCAGAAACCCCGCCTTGCGCTAGTAAAATAGCTAACTGCCAAATACCTTCTTACACAGAGGGAGAAGAGGTAACAGAGGAACAAAATAAATGCGCTTCCTCAACTCCCTCTGTTACCTCTGTTACCTCTGTGTAGATCATTCATGCCTTTAGCCATTCTTGACAAGCTCGAACTCGCCTACGGCCACTGGCCGTTGCTCGACGGTGCCTCACTCGTCATCGATGCAGGAGAACGCATCGGACTCATCGGCCGCAACGGCACAGGCAAATCCAGCCTGATGAAAATCATCGCGGGCGAGATCAAACCCGATGCCGGAGACGTCTGGCGCAAGCCCGGTCTGCGGATGGCCTATGTGCCGCAGGAGCCGCAGTTTTCGCCGGGCCACACCGTATACGAAGCGGTTGCCGAAGGCGTGGGCGAAGCGCAGGCCTTGCTCGCTGCCTACCATGCCGTAGTGCACCGACTCGCTGAAGGCGACGGCTACGATAACCAGAGTACACACGACGAACTGGCACAGCTCACGCATGATCTCGAAGCGCACGATGCCTGGCGGCTGAACCAGAAAGTCGAGGAAGTGCTGGCCCGGCTTGAATTGCCGGCCGATGCGCTGGTCGAGAATCTTTCCGGCGGACAAAAAAAGCGTGTGGCACTGGCCCGTGCGCTGGCGGGCGACCCCGAACTGCTGCTGCTGGACGAACCGACCAATCATCTGGATTTCGCGGCCATCGAATGGATGGAAAACCTGCTCCGTGATTTCTCCGGTGGCCTGTTTTTCATCACCCACGACCGCAAATTTCTGGACGCCGTGGCCAACCGCATCGTCGAACTCGATCGCGGGGCTTTGCGCGAATACGCAGGCAACTTCAGCGCATATCAAATCAAGAAAGCCGAACAACTCGAAGTCGAAGCCGCGCAGAACCGCAAGTTCGACAAGTTCTGGAAACAGGAAGAAGTCTGGATAAGAAAAGGCATCGAGGCCCGCCGTACTCGCAACGAAGGCCGCGTACGCAGGCTGGAAGCCTTGCGCCGCGTGCGTGAAGCGCGGCAAAACCAGTTGGGGCAAGTCGGATTCAATCTCGATTCAGGCGAACGCTCCGGCAAAATCGTAGCCGAGCTGATCGATGTCGGCTATGCCATTACCGACCGTATTCTCATCCGCGATTTTTCCACCACCATCCTGCGCGGCGACAAACTTGGCCTGCTGGGGCCTAACGGTGCCGGTAAAACCACATTGATCAAACTCATCCTGGGCGAACTCAAGCCCGACAGTGGAACCATCAAGCGCGGCACCAATTTGCAGGTGGCCTATTTCGACCAGTTCCGCAATGTGCTCGACGACAACGCAACCCTCGTCGATACCATTTCACCCGGTTCCGATTACGTCGAAATCGCAGGCAGAAAAACACACGTCATCGGCTACCTGGAAGACTTCCTGTTTCCGCCTGAACGCGCTCGCGCCAAAGTGTCCGCGCTCTCCGGCGGCGAGCGCAACCGGCTACTGCTGGCCCGGCTCTTTGCCCGCCCGGCCAACGTGCTGGTGCTGGATGAACCCACCAACGATCTCGACATCGATACGCTGGAACTGCTGGAGCAACTGCTGCAGGATTATTCCGGCACGGTCATCCTGGTTTCGCACGACCGCGTGTTTCTCGACAACGTCGTCACCACCTCCATCGCATTCGAGGGCGATGGGAAACTCATCAACGTCGCGGGCGGGTATGAAGACTGGAAACGTGAGCGTGCCGCGCGCGAGACTGCTGCCACGCTGGAGAGCAGAGCCGCACCCAAGGAGGTATCGCAGGAACCACGCCGCGAGCTGCCACGTGAAAAGCGCAAACTCAGCTACAAGGAACAACGCGAACTCGACGCCATGCCGGAGAAAATCAAGGCACTTGAGCAGGAGCAGGCAGGGCTGCAGGCCAGACTTGCCGATCCTGCCACTTGGCAGGAGGCGGGCAACGACATGCATGCCATGAATGCGCGGCTGGAAGAAATAGAACTTGAATTGCTGGAATGTCTGGAACGCTGGGAGGCGCTGGAAAAGGTCGTCTGACGCGGCCTAACCAGCAAGCGGGTTGAGCAAGGCAGTCTTGAGCATTTGTTTCAAGAACGCATCTTGTTGAACCTTGCTGTCGCGTTGCGGTTTTCCCCAAATCGGATTCGGAAAATGCCGGTCATTTTCGAAGCGCGGAATCACATGCCAGTGCAGATGTGGAACGACATTGCCGAGTGAAGCGAGGTTGACCTTGTCCGGATGGATGACGTCACGCACTGCCTGCTCGGTTTTCCAGACGATATTCATCAGGCGGCTGCGTTCTTCCGCGGTCAGGTCGGTCATTTCCTTGATGTGACGCTTGAGAATCACGCGGCAGAAGCCGGGATAGTCGGGGGTATCCGTTACCAGTACCACGCGGCAGAAATCATCCTGCCAGAGAATCTCTCCGCCGGGGGTATCGCAAAGCGGGCACTGGCTCATTTGGCGGGCCGCTCGCGTTGGTGGCGGATGGAAAGTATTCGCACGATATCGTGCGCCACATCAAAACGATACAGCGCGATATATCCCGTGCGGCCTTTGGAAAGAATCAGTTCACGCAAGCCCGCTGCGGCGGGGCGTCCGATGAGGGGGTGATTTGCGAGAATTTCGACACCCTGGCTGATTCTCTGGGCGGAAATAATGGCGGCTTCGCTGTCTTGTACGACCAGAAATTCAAACAGGCGCTGTAAATCAGTGAGTGCGCGTCCGGAATAGATTATTCGCGCCATTTGATGGCTTTGGGGCGTTTCGGTTTTTTGCCATTTGCAAGCTGGGTGATGTAAGCATGGACATCTTCAGCATCATACGCAATTCCGGTTTCCTGCATTTCCCTCTCGGCATCCAGCGCATCCTGAACGAAAGACTGCTGCCATTCCGCTCGCGCTGCTTCGCGCTCCAGCGCCTCCAGCATGTAGGCGTGGGGCGACTTGCCCTGTGCGGTGGCGAGCGCGACGATGCGCGCCTTGAGTTCATCGGGAAGTTTCAGAGTGGTGGCGGACATGGCTAATCCTTGAAGCGTGGTACTACCATGGTAATACCAGGAAAGTTAGTGGACAAGGTTTACAGCAACACCCGCTCGATGCCGCCGTTGCTGGCCTTGCTGATGTAGTCGGTCATCCAGTTTTCGCCCAGTATTTTCCTGGCCATTTCAACCACGATGTAATCGGGCTCGATGCCGGTGTCTTCCTGATAGCGAGACAAACCCTGAAAACACGAAGGGCAGGAGGTGAGGATTTTGGTTGTGCCACCACCCAGCGCAGCTTTGCCGCGTTGTAGCTCTTCCTGCTTGCGGAATCGGATCTGGGTGGAGATGTCGGGCCGTGAAACGGCCAGCGTGCCGGATTCACCGCAGCAGCGGTCAGAGAGTTTTACCTCCTGACCCATCAACGTGCTGGCGACCTTGATGGGGGCGTGCGTCTTCATGGGTGTGTGGCAGGGGTCGTGGTACAGGTACTTCACCCCCTCCACGCCATCAAGTTTTACGTCCTTCTCCAGCAGGTATTCGTGGATGTCGAGCAGGCGGCAGCCGGGGAAGATTTTCCCGAACTGGTATTTCAGCAACTGATCCATGCAGGTGCCGCAGGACACGATCACGGTCTTGATGTCGAGGTAGTTGAGCGTATTGGCGATACGATGAAACAGCACACGGTTCTGCATGGTGATGGCATCGCCCAGGTCGGCGCGGCCGGCAGAAGTCTGCGGGTAACCACAGCACAGGTAGCCGGGCGGCAGCACGGTCTGCGCGCCAAGATCAAACAGCATGGCCTGGGTAGCCAGGCCGACCTGAGAGAACAGACGTTCCGATCCGCAGCCGGGGAAGTAGAACACGGCGTCGGAATCCTCATTTACCTTGGCGGGATTGCGGATGACCGGCACGATGCGCGGGTCTTCCAGGCCGAGCAACGCGCGAGAGGTTTTCTTCGGCAGGTTGCCGGGCATGGGCTTGTTGATGAAGTGAATGACCTGCGCCGGGATCGATGGCTTGCCGGTGGTGGAAGGCGGCAGGCGGGTCTGCGACTGGATCATGCCGAGTTTTCTGCCCACGCCATGCGCCCAGCGCTGGCCGGCATAGCCCCATTCGATCATGCCCTTGCGCATCGACTTGATGACGCGCGCATCCTGCGTGTTGAGGAAGAGCATCGACAGCGCCGAGCCGGGATTGAATTTCTTCTTGCCCTGAGCGCGCAGGAAATTCCGCATGGCAATCGATACGTCGCCAAAGTCGATGTTGACCGGGCAGGGATTCAGGCACTTGTGACATACGGTGCAATGATCCGCCACGTCGTTGAATTCGTCGAAATGCGCCAGCGAAATGCCGCGCCGGGTCTGCTCTTCATACAGAAAGGCTTCGATCAGCAGCGAGGTGGCGAGTACCTTGTTGCGCGGTGAGTACAACAGGTTGGCACGCGGGATGTGCGTGTTGCACACCGGCTTGCACTTGCCGCAACGCAGGCAGTCCGCGATGGAGTCGGCGATGGAGCCGATTTCCGACTGCTCCATGATGAGTGATTCCATTTCTAGCAGCGAGAACGACGGCGTGTAGGCATTGCGCAGATCGGCGCCTTCCAGCAGCTTGCCCTTGTTGAAGTGTCCCTTGGGATCGACGCGGTCCTTGTAATCGGCAAACGTGGCAATGGCGCTTTTCGACAGGAATTCGAGCTTGGTCAGCCCGATGCCGTGCTCGCCGGAAATCACGCCACCCAGGTCTTCCGCCAGGTGCATGATGCGCGCGACCGCCCGGTTTGCCGCCTGCAGCATGGCGTAGTCGTCGGAGTTGACCGGGATGTTGGTGTGTACATTGCCGTCGCCCGCGTGCATGTGTAGGGCCACGAACACGCGCGACTTCAACACTTCCTTGTGGATGCGGTCGCAATCCGTGAGCACGGTCTGGTATTCGCGGCCGACGAAGATTTCATGCAGCGGCTTGCGCAACTCGCGTTTCCAGGACACCCGCAGGGTGTGGTCCTGCAGTGCGTGAAATACGCTGGGGTGCTTGCTGGCGGACACCATGTCGGTGGTGGCGATAGCCAGTTCCGCGCTGGCAGGCGAGGCGTCCAGATTATCCAGTAGCCAGGTCCAGCGCGCGCGCACCTTGTCCAGCAGCACGAAAGCGCGCTTGCGGCGTTCCTCGGTCATCCCGGTGTCCGCCACCGTGTCTTCGTCTTCGAACAGCGGCAAGGCGCCCGCGAAAAATTCATTCAGCCGGTCGAGCAGCGCCAGCTTGTTCTGGATGGACAGTTCGATATTGATGCGTTCGATGCCGTCGGAATAATCCGCCAGCCGGTGCAGCGGAATGACCACATCCTCGTTGATCTTGAAGGCGTTGGTGTGCGCGGCAATGGCCGCCGTGCGGGCGCGGTCGAGCCAGAATTTCTTGCGCGTTTCCGGGCTGACGGCGATGAAGCCTTCGCCATCACGGGCATTGGCCAGACGCACGATGTGCGAAGCGGCCTCCATCGCGGCGCTCTCGTCATCCGAGACGATGTCGGCCAACAACACCATGGTTGGACGCTGGTTGCGATTGGCCTTGGTGGCATAGCCTACAGCCTTCACATAGCGAGCGTCGAGGTGTTCGAGGCCGGCGAGGATGGCGGAAGGATGTGCGTCAAGATAGTCCTTGACCTCGATAATGGCGGGCACGGCACTGCGAACCTGGCCGAAGAATTCCAGGCAGACTGTACGAGTAAATTCTGGCAGCCGATGAAGAACGAAGCGCGCCGAGGTGATGAGGCCGTCGCAGCCTTCCTTCTGGATGCCCGGCAGGCCGGAAAGAAATTTGTCCGTGACGTCCTTGCCCAGTCCAACTTTTCTGAAATGCTCGCCGGGAATTTCCAGAATTTCGGGCGGCACGATTTCGCTCTTGCCGTCGCGCGCATAGCGGCGGATTTCAAACCGCGCCATTTCAATGTCGTGAATCTTGCCGAGGTTGTGATCAAGCCGCGTGACTTCCAGCCAGGTGGCGTCCGGCGTGACCATCTTCCACGATACCAGATTGTCCAGCGCCGTGCCCCACAGCACGGCCTTCTTGCCGCCCGCGTTCATGGCGACGTTGCCGCCGATGGTGGAGGCATCGGCCGAAGTCGGGTCCACGGCAAAAGCGAGACCGGCTTGCTCTGCGGCTTCCATCACGCGGCGGGTGACCACGCCCGCGCCGCAATGAATGGTGGTGACTTCGCTATCCACACCGGGCAGGCGCAGCATTTCAATGCCGGAAAGCTGTTCAAGTTTTTCAGTATTGATGACGGCGGACAGTTCGGTCAGCGGAATCGCGCCGCCGGTGTAGCCCGTGCCGCCGCCGCGCGGAATGATCGTCAGGCCCAGTTCGATGCAGCCTGCCACCAGATCGGCGATTTCCTGTTCGGTGTCGGGCGTGAGCACGACAAAGGGATATTCCACGCGCCAGTCGGTGGCATCGGTAACATGCGAGACGCGGGACAGGCCGTCGAAGCGGATATTGTCCTTGCGTGTGTAACGTGAAAGCAAACGCAGCGTGTCGCGGCGCAGTTTCGCGGCGCGTTCGAACTGCGACGAGAATTTCTCGACAGCCGCATGGGCGGCTGACAGTAATTTGGCGACCTGATCATTGCCCTGGCGGCGGGCTTCGATTTCACGCAGACGGTGATTCAGTGCTTCGATCAGCGCCACCCGGCGCTTGGGGTTGTCGAGCAGATCGTCCTGCAGGTAGGGATTGCGGTCCACCACCCAGATGTCGCCCAGCACCTCGAACAGCATGCGCGCCGAGCGGCCAGTCTTGCGTTCGCCGCGCAAAATATTCAGCGTGGCCCACGCCTCATCGCCCAGCAGGCGGATGACAATCTCGCGGTCGGAAAACGAGGTGTAGTTGTAGGGAATTTCGCGCAGGCGATTCATGAAGCAGGTGAAAAACGCTTTCAAAACCGCATTTTACGGCATTGGGCGATATACTGCGGCAAATCATGTTCCTGAATCCGTCATGGCTTCTGTCTACGATCTCAAACCCAAATTTCAGGCCCTGCTGCGTCCGCTGGTCGCGCGGCTAGCCGTCGCCGGCGTCACCGCCAATCAGGTGACCATCGCTGCCATCGTGCTGTCCGTCATCGGCGGCGGGCTCATCGCCTGGCGGCCCTTCGAGACCTGGCCGCTGTTGCTGCTGCCGCTGATCCTCTTTCTGCGCATGGGGCTCAACGCCATCGACGGCATGCTGGCGCGCGAATTCGGCCAGCAGTCGAAGCTCGGCGCGATCCTCAACGAACTCGGCGACGTGATTTCCGATACCGCGCTTTATCTTCCGCTGGCCTGGGTGCCCTTCGTCTGGGTGCCGCTGGTCGAAGTCGTCGTCGTGCTCGCGGTGATTTCCGAAATGACCGGCGTGGTCGCCGTGCAGATCAGTGCCAAGCGCCAGTATCAAGGCCCAATGGGCAAGAGCGACCGCGCCTTCTGGTTCGGCGCGCTGGGTTTGGTCATCGGACTGGGCGTGGCACCCGGCAACTGGATCAACGCGCTGCTCGGCGTCATGCTGGCGCTGCTGGTGCTTACCATTTTTAACCGCGCCCGCGCCGCCCTGAGAGAAGTCCATGCCGCTTAACCTGCAATATGCCCTCTACGGCATCCTCGGCCTGCTGGTGCTGGGCACAGTCATCATCGGGCTGAAGAAATGGCTGAAACCCGGGCCGGGCGACCGCGAACTGTGGCTGCGCATGCGTTCGTGGTGGATCATGGCCGGGCTGTTCATTCTGGCCATCGCGGTTGACCGCGCGTTGTCCATTGTCTTCTTCGCGCTGGTGAGCTTCCTCGCGCTCAAGGAATATTTCAGCATCATCCCCACCCGCCGCGCCGACCGGCGCGTGCTGTTCTGGGCCTACCTAGCCATCCCCGTGCAGTATTTCTGGGTGTTTGAGGCCTGGTTCGGCATGTTCATCATCTTCATCCCGGTTTATCTGTTCCTGCTCATTCCCCTGAAGATGGTCATCGTTGGGGAGACGCAGGGATTTCTGAAGGCCGCCGGCACCATCCACTGGGGGCTGATGACAACCGTGTTCTCGCTGTCCCACGCTGCCTTCCTGCTGGCGCTGCCGGACAGCGGCAATCCCGCAGCGGGCAGCGCCGGGCTGCTGCTCTTCCTCGTCTTTCTCACCCAGTTCAATGACGTCATGCAGTTTGTGTGGGGCAAGCTCGCCGGCCGCCGCAAGGTCATCCCCAAGGTCAGCCCCGGCAAAACCGTCGCCGGCTTCGTCGGTGGCGTCGCCACCACCACCCTCGTCGCCTGGCTCGCCGCGCCCTACCTGACGCCGCTGGTCGACTGGCAGCCGATTGCCGCCGGCCTCATCATCGGCATCGGTGGCTTCGTCGGCGACGTGACGATTTCCGCCTTGAAGCGCGATCTGGGCATCAAGGACAGCGGCTCACTGATTCCCGGTCACGGCGGCATCCTGGATCGGGTGGACAGCCTGACGTACACGGCGCCGCTGTTTTTTCATTTTGTGTATTACCTGCATTACTGATAGATCAATGCGTCCATTCAGGAATGGTTAATTAGCGTTAGGTGCATAAATGAGTAACGACCCACGACACGACGATTGGCTCGAAACCTACAAATCCCTTACCACCATATCTAATGAGGGATTTAAGTTTTGTGCATTGGCAAATGGAGGTGCCTCAGTAGCAATACTTGCCTATCTCGGAAATGTGGCTGGGAAAGGGTTTACTCCTCCAGACATGAGTAGTCCTATGGCCATTTTTTTGGCCGGGCTGGTTCTGTGTGGCGCGGCAATGTTTTTTGCATATTTCAACCAATTGAATCGTCTCAACCGCCTCTCTAGACGAGAAGATACAAGTAAGGATTGGCGCCTTTGGGTTGCAGTGATTCTGTCTATTTCAAGTCTTTCCGCATTTGCGTTTGGTTCGTGGCAGGCTGTGCTTGCATTCAAAGAATTCACGCCAAGCCCTTCGGTCGATAGAGCTCTCCCTACGGCTGCACCATTGGATACCTTCCACTGCCCTGCTACTCCGGCAGTCCCACAAGCTAAACGTTAATGTCCCGCTTGCTCCAAGGCCTTTTCTTCCTGCTGGTCGTCCGCCCCTTCCTCGCCCTCGTGCTGGGCGTGAACCTGCGTCACGCCGAGCGCCTGCCGCGGAGCGGCCCGGCGATTCTCGCGGCCAACCACAACAGCCATCTCGATACGCTGCTGCTGATGAGCCTGTTCCCACAGAGTCGGTTGCACATGTTGCGGCCGGTTGCGGCGGCGGATTATTTCCTGAGCAACCCGCTGGTGGCGTGGTTTTCAAAAAACATCATCCGCATCCTGCCGCTGAAAAGAAAAGTGGAGCGCGGGGATGATTTGTTCGCACCCCTGCTCGACGAACTCGACAAGGGCCGTATCCTGATCCTGTTTCCCGAAGGCAGCCGGGGCGAGCCGGAAAAAATGAGCCAGTTCAAGAACGGCATCGCGCACCTGACCAGCCTGCGCGCCGATGTGCCGGTGATTCCCGTTTATCTGCATGGTCTGGGCAAGGTACTGCCCAAAGGCGACTGGCTGCCGATCCCCTTTTTCGTGGATGGATTCGTCGGCGAGGAAATCCGTGGTATCGAAAACCGCACCGAGTTCATGACCGCGCTGAAAACTGCTTTCGAGGGGCTATCTGCTGAAGGCAAGTTCAACGAGTGGGAATAATGCCATCTCCAATCAAGCCCTCACTTTGTCGCCTTCCTCGTTCGCTCCTTGCCGTACTATCTGTACTGTCTTCGTTGCTCACAATTCGGCTTCGCGTGATCATCCTGATTTGGAGATGGAATAAGGGGATGCATCAGCCTGGCATGTGCCAGAAATAAAATCCGTAAAATACAATCCAGCACCCAAGCAGGACACGCAATACCCGCCCTGACGAAAACCAGCGTTCCAGCAAACGAACGCCAGCGAAACACAACAGCGTCACCGCGATGAATCTCAGCAGTCGTGCGGGAATGGAGTAGGCGAGCAGGGTTGCCAGCGGCATTCCGGTAACGGCAGTCTGGCTGGCAAAGACTTTGTACGGGATACCTTGCAGAGGGCCCAGTACGATCGCCCATGCGCCTTGCTGTTCAAGCTCGCCACGCACCTGGTCGATCATGCCGGGACTGATGGCGGGGACTTTTTCGATCAGCGCGGTGACCGTTGCGGGATCGTGGCTGGTCCATAGATAAACGAGAATGCCGCCGATCAGCGCGCCCGCCAGGGCAAACAGGCTGGCCAGGAGTGCCTGTCCGAGCGATTTTCTTGCCAGCAGACTGAGCCAGACATCCGGGACGATGAAGAAGAACACGGCTTCGGCCCAGCCCCAAAGCAGCGCAACCCAATGATCGCGAGACGAGCCGTGCTTCAGATTGCTTCGTAATCCAGATGGCCGTCGATGACGGTGGCCTTGACGACACCTGGCAGTTCGATGTCAAGGAATGGCGTGTTCTTGCCCTGGCTCTTGAGGGTTTTGGATGAGACGGTGAAGCGTGTCCTGGGATCGAACACGCAGATGTCCGCGCAGGATCCCACGCCGAGCTGGCCGCCCGGCACGCCCAGAATCTGCGCGGGTTTCCAGGTAATACGGTCGATGGCGTCGCTGAGCGGAACACCGTGCTCTTCCGCCCATTTCAGGGTCAGCGGCAGCAGCAGTTCCACACCCGATGCGCCTGGCGAGGCTTCGCCGAATGGAAGCTGTTTCTCGTTGTCGTCCACCGGCGCGTGATCCGAGCACACCGCGTCGATGCTGCCATCCTTGAGCGCCTCGGCCAGCGCATCGCGGTCGCGCAGGCCTCGAACCGGCGGCATGAAGTAGAGGTTGCTGTTGAAACTGGTCAGGTCGATCTCTGACAGGTGCAGATGGTTGGCCGAAACGTCGCACGTGACATTGACGCCTTGCAGCTTGGCGGCGCGCACCATGGCGGCGCTTTCGCGGGTGGACAGGCGGGCGAGATGAATGCGCGCGCCGGTCTGGCGGGCAAGCAGCAGGATGGTGGAAAGCGCCACCGTCTCCGCTACTGCGGGAATGCCAGGCAGGCCAAGTCTTGATGCAACCGGTCCGTCATGCGCAACGCCGCCGCGGGCGAGATAAAAATCCTGCGGGCGCAGCCACACCGGGAGGTTGAAGGTGGTCGCGTAATCGAGCGCGCGCAGCAGCACCTGGGTATCGGTGATGGGCGTATCGGCCTGGGTAAATGCCACGCAGCCGGCTTCGGTCAACTCGGCCATTTCCGTCAGCGCTTCGCCTTTCATTTTTTGCGTCAGCGCGCCAATTGGATACACGCGCGGGCCGGGCAGGTTTCTGGCGCGGAACTTGAGCATTTCGACGAGGCCAGGCTCATCCAGTGGCGGATCGGTGTCGGGCGGGCAGGCCAGCGAGGTCACGCCACCCGCCGCTGCGGCCAGCATTTCCGATTCCAGCGTGGCCTTGTATTCAAAGCCGGGTTCGCGCAGACGCACGGAGAGATCGACCAGACCAGGACAGACGATGCAACCGGCTGCATTGATGGTCTTGTTGGCATGGAAGCCGTCCGGCATCTGGCCGATGGCAGCGATTTTTCCGGCGGCGACAAATACGTCGGCAGGACGGTCGATACCGTTCATGGGGTCGATCAAGTGGCCGCCCTTGATATGCAGTTTCATTGTGCCGGTCCCATCAGCAAAGACATGACGGCCATGCGCACCGCGATACCGTAGGTGACCTGCGGCAGGATCACGGACTGCGGGCCGTCCGCCACTTCGGAATCGATTTCCACGCCCCGGTTCATCGGGCCGGGATGCATGACGATGGCGTCGGGTTTGGCCAGCGCGAGTTTCTCAGGCGTGAGGCCATACTGCTTGAAATATTCCTGCGCGGAAGGGAGGCGCGCGCCTTTCATGCGTTCGTTTTGCAGGCGCAGCATGATGATCACATCTACATCCTTCAGACCTGCCTGCATGTCGTGGAACACATGCACGCCCATCTGTTCAACGCCCGTGGGCAACAGGGTGCGCGGGGCGATGACGCGCACTTCCGGTACCCCCAGCGTGGTGAGCGCATGAATTTGTGAACGGGCGACACGCGAGTGAAGCACGTCGCCGACAATGGCCACGCGCAGGTTGTGGAAGGCGCCTTTGTAGCGGCGGATGGTGAACATGTCCAGCAGGCCCTGGGTGGGATGGGCGTGGCGGCCGTCTCCGGCATTGACCACCGAGATGTGCGGTTCGACATGCTGGGCGATGAAGTGCGCGGCCCCGGATTGTGCATGCCGCACGATGAACATGTCGGCATGCATCGCGGTCAGGTTGGAGACGGTGTCCAGCACGGTTTCGCCCTTGCTTTGGGCAGAGGCAGCAATGTTCAAGTTGACGACATCGGCTGACAGCCGCTTGGCGGCGATTTCAAAAGTGGTACGCGTGCGGGTGGAGGGTTCGAAGAACAGGTTGAAGATTGCCTTGCCGCGCAGCAGCGGGACTTTCTTGACTTCGCGCTCGCCGACATCGATGAATGATTCCGCCGTATCCAGAATTCTGGTCAGGATGGCGGGGGAAAGGCCATCCAGGGTGAGCAGGTGCTTGAGCTGCCCGTCGGCGGTCAATTGAAGTGAGCGGGTCATTATTGGATGAGCAGTATAAGGTTTCCTTGTTCATTTCGCTGCAACTGGATGTTCTTTCCGGCGGGCAGCTCGATTTTCGCGCCAGTGAAATCCGGCTGGATGGGCAATTGCCTGCCGCCACGGTCTACCAGCGCCGCCAGATGGATGCTGCCGGGCCGGCCGTAATCAAACAGCTCATTCATGGCCGCGCGGATCGTGCGGCCGGTATACAAAACGTCGTCCACCAGGATGATCGGATGATCCTCGACATTGAATGGGAGCTGGGTGGTCTTGACTTCAGGATGCAGCCCGCGCTGGGAGAAATCGTCGCGATAGAAGGAAATATCCAGCGTGCCCAATGGAGTTTTGATGCCCAGCGCCTGGTGCAGCCACTCCGCCACCCAAACGCCGCCCGTATGGATGCCGACCAGTGCTGTCTCTGGCGACAGGTTCGGGCGGATGGCTTCCACCAGGGTATTGAGCAGGGTTGCCGTATCAGGCAGTGGCGCGTTCATCAAAAAAGCCTTGCAGAATGAGTTGGGCGGCAAGCGCATCAACAGAATGACGTGATTTTGCCATGCCATGGCCATCCGCGCGCATTTCATCCTCGACAACCGCGCTGGTGTAACGCTCGTCGTGGAGAAAAACAGGCAGGGCGTAGCGCGCTTCCAGTTCGGCCGCAAAGTTGCGCGCTGCGCGCGTCATCTCATGTTCCGAGCCATCCGGGTGCCGGGGCAGGCCGACGACCAGCAGACGGGGCCGCCACTCGGCGATCAGCTTGTCGATTGCGGAAAAGCGCGCCGGGCGGGATTTTCCACTGATTGTGGTCAGAGGATGAGCGACACCGATTTCCAGTTCGCCCGAGGCAACGCCAGTTTTTGTGAGGCCAAAATCGAACGCGAGCGCTGTACCGCTCACGCGTGGCCGGCCTCGTCTGACAGGTTTGAGAAATCGATGCCCAGCAGCTTCATGGCGGCGGGCAGACGTTCTTCCGGTGGCATATCGAAAATGACCTTGGGATCGGCTTCGACGGACAACCAGGCGTTTTGCGCCATTTCCTCTTCAAGCTGGCCGGCGGACCAGCCAGCATAACCCAGTGATACCATGAATTTGGACGGACCTTCGCCATTGGATACGGCTTCCAGTACATCCTTTGAAGTCGTCAGGCTGACAGTGTCATTGACGTTAAGCGTGGAGGAATATTTTTGCGGCGGCGTGTGCAGCACAAATCCGCGCTCGGTCTGGACCGGGCCGCCAAAATAAACGATTTTCCTGCGAAGATTTTCGGGCAGCGGAAGGCCGATTTGATCAAACAGGGCGGAGAGATCCAGATCGATGGGTCGATTGACCACAACTCCCAGCGCGCCCTGCTCGCCATGGTCGGCAATATAGGTCAGCGTGCCCGAAAAATTGGGGTCAGCCATGTTGGGCATGGCAATCAGGAAGTGGTTGGTCAGGTTAACGGTTTCCATTTCATTTACCATTTTAATCCTCTAACCGAGGGTTCACCCTTCTAAGAATCTGAACATTTGAAAATGGTTCAAATTGGTCTGTTTCACAAAAAAATGTAGCAATCCTCATGCCTGAGTTTGGTGTTTCCCTCATCTGGTTTCGGCGCGACTTGCGCCTGGATGACCAAGCCGCGCTGTATTACGCGCTCAAATCAAGCCGGGCGGTATGCCCCGTCTTTGTTTTTGACACGGATATCCTGGATTTCCTGATTTCGCCCGACGACCGGCGGGTGGAATTCATCCATGAAAGCGTCGCCAGCCTGAAAGCCGAACTGGAGGCGATGGGATCAACGCTGCATGTGTTGCACGGGTCCGCCAGGCAGCTGATTCCTGATTTTGCCCGGCAAGTTGGCGCACAGGCCGTGTTTTGCAACCGGGATTACGAACCCTTTGCGGTCAAACGCGATCAGGCAGTGGAACGTTCGCTCGGTTCGAATGGCATCGCCTTTCAGTCTTTCAAGGATCAGGTGGTTTTTGAACAAAGTGAGGTGCTAACCCAGACAGGCAAGCCGTTTGGCGTGTTTACCCCATATAAAAATGCATGGCTGAAAAAAATCGATGGCTTTTATCTCAAGCCCTATCCTGTCAGGGCTTATCTCGACCGGCTTCAGAAAACACCGCCCGCGACGCTGCCCGAATTGGAGTCGCTCGGGTTCAGGCGGACCAATCTTGCCGCGCTGGGCGTTCAGCCGGGTACCCACGGCGCGCGGGCCCTTTTTGAGGATTTTCTCGGCCGCATCAATCGTTACCGTGAGGCACGGGATTTTCCGTCTGCCAAAGGACCGTCGTATCTGTCCGTGCATGTGCGCTTTGGCACAATCTCCATCCGCGAACTGGCGGCAACAGCTAAGGGGATAGGCGGCGCGGGGGCGGAAACCTGGTTGTCCGAGCTGATCTGGCGGGAGTTTTATCAGCAACTGCTTTGGCACCATCCGAACCTGGCTGAAGGTAAATGCTACAAGCCGGAATTCGATGCAATCGAATGGCCCAATCCACCTGACCATTTTGAAGCCTGGTGCGAGGCAAGAACCGGCTACCCGCTGGTGGACGCGGCCATGCGGCAAATCAATCAAACGGGCTACATGCACAATCGCCTGCGCATGGTGGCGGCAAGCTTTCTGGTGAAGGATTTACTAGTGGACTGGCGGCTGGGCGAGCAGTATTTCGCGGACAAATTGATTGATTTCGACCTGGCTGCAAACAATGGCGGCTGGCAGTGGTCGGCTTCTGTGGGTTGCGATGCCCAGCCGTGGTTCCGCATTTTCAATCCGGTGACGCAGTCGGAAAAATTCGATCAGGCGGGAAAGTTCATCCGCCGTTATCTGCCGGAATTAAATAATGTGCCGGATAAATATGTCCACAGCCCGTGGACCATGCCGCTGTCAATCCAGAAAGCCTGCGGCGTGTGGGTCAGTCAGGATTACCCGATGCCAGTGGTGGACCACAAGCTGCAGCGCGAGAAGGCGTTGACGCTTTATCAGGCCCGCCTGAGAAAATAACGAAGGTTGTGACTGTCGTGCTGTTCAATTTCCATTCGGGTGTCTTTTAACTCGCCCAGCATTGTTTCCTGTTCGTTTTCAAGCACCCGGAGTTCAGTCTCATAGGCCTTGAGCCGGAATTCCGGCTTGGCCATGGTCTTTTCATTATCCCGGAACGCCTGGAACTGAGCGGTCAATTCTGCCAGACGCTGGCGGGCTTCCATGCATTCGCGGCAGGATTTCTGCAAGGCTTGCCGTTGCAGCAGCCAGGCACATGCAAAGCCGATAAGTGCAGCAATCGCAAGCGGGATGACGAGTTGAGCAGTCAATTCAACCATGGGTTTTCTCCTTTACTTGCTGCGTATTTCGAATTCAATCCGCCGGTTTTTTGCCCGGCCTTCGGCGGTTTCATTGTCGGCAATGGGCTGGCTGCCGCCAAATCCTGCTGAAGCCATCCGCGTCGAGGCAACACCCTTGCTGGTCAGGTATTCCAGAACCGCATGGGCGCGGGCTTCGCTCAGGGACTGGTTTTTGCCCAGCCTGTCCTGGCTGTCGGTATGACCCCCAATCGACAGTTCGATATGCGGCTGGTATTGCAAAAGCGCGGCAAGCTTGTCCAGATAATCGCGGCTGGCGGGGGTCAGGGTACTGCTGCTGATTTCAAACTGGACAAGAGGGTGTTTCAGTAATTCGGTCAGTTTGGGGTCCACGGCGGTTTTCTTGACGGGTTGGGCAGATTCCTCCCGGGCGGACTTCAGGGGGGCTGCTACAGGTGGAGTTTCCGCTGTCGCATCGTCAGGATGAACTGGAATTGATTGCAACAGTATTTGATCAATATCCGGCTTATGATGTACAGGTGTAGATTCTTGGATCGGAGTCGGTCTCACTTCACTGTGCGCGGTTTCTGCCCGGGCTTGAATCCTGGGCAGGTAATAAGCCAGGGTCGCCGCGCAAAGTAGGGCGAATGCAAGCAGGCTGAGTAGGATAATTTTTTTGGGCGACATGGTTTTTCTTGTTTGGCGAGCAGGACAAAATATTACACGCCGCTTCTGATGAATTTGTTAATTTTGTAGGGTAAATAACAAAGCCGGCATGGGAGCCGGCTTTCTTGGCGGGGCAGGAAGCATCAGCGATGGTAGCTGGTAATGGTTTCCACCTCGTTTTTCGACCCCAGCACCACAGGCACCCGCTGGTGAATGCTTTGCGGTTGAAGCTCCATGATGCGCTCACGGCCGTTGGTGGCGGCGCCGCCCGCCTGTTCGACGATGAAGGCCATGGGGTTGGCTTCATACATCAGGCGCAGCTTGCCGCCTTTCTCGCGCAGTTTTTCGTCCATCGGGTACATGAACACGCCGCCGCGCGTGAGGATGCGATGCACTTCGGCCACCATGGAGGCGATCCAGCGCATGTTGAAGTCCTTGCCGCGCGGCCCGGTCTTGCCTTTCAGGCACTCGTCCACATAACGGCGCACTGGTTCTTCCCAGAATCGGTAGTTGGACATGTTGATGGCGAATTCCTTAGTGTCGACCGGAATGGTCATTTTCTCGTGCGTCAACACGAACTCACCCACGTTCGGGTCAAGCGTAAAGCCATTGACGCCGCGCCCCGTGGTGATTACCAGCATGGTCGATGGGCCATACAGGGCATAGCCGGCACATACCTGCTGGGTGCCGGGCTGCATGAAGGCTTCAACCGGGGTCGGGCCTTCCACATTCTTCATGCCCGGGCAGCGCAGGATGGAGAAAATGGAACCGACGGAAACGTTGACATCGATGTTGGACGAGCCGTCCAGCGGATCGAACAGCAGCAGGTACTTGCCACGCGGATTGCCTTCGGGAATCTGGTAAATCTCATCCATCTCCTCGGACGCCATGGCGGCCAGGTGGCCGGCCCATTCATTGCGCTTGAGGAAGATTTCGTTGGACAGGATGTCCATTTTCTTCTGCTCCTCGCCCTGCACGTTTTCCGTGCCGGCCGCACCGAGGACGCCCAGAAGTCCGCCGTGGTTGACGCCGTTGGAAATCATCTTGCAGGCGGTGGCGACGTCGTTCAGCAGGCCGGTGAATTCGCCGGTAGCGCCGGGGATGTGGCGCTGTTCTTCGATAATGAATTGGGTAAGGGTGGTGCCTAAGTGCATGGTTTGCTCCCGCAATAAATATACATAGCGATATAAATCTACTGCCCGTCAGGATAGCTGCGTTGCCGGGTGCTCGGAATGCTCATGTATGTCATATACACTCCGCCTCCTGCGCGCCGTGCGCCTTGCCCTCCTGCCGATCGCTACGATTTCAACGTTATGTAATAGTAAGAATATAAGTATTAACAAACACTTATATTCTACCATGACAACCAATTCGGCCGGATTTTGCCAGGTGGCAGGTGAGTCAGTCTGTGCCTACCAACTGGTCTGACCGTGTAAAGGTCCAGGTCCGGGTAATCGAAAGAATATCCGCCGTTTCGCGCATTTCTTTTGAAAAAGCAGCGTAGGGCGAGGCCAGTTCGACGATGCGAATGGCGGCCTGATCCAGCACCCTGGAACCGGAGGACTTGTCGATTTCGATTTTTTCCACCTTGCCGTCCGCGAAAATTGAAACGGACAGCCTCAAGCTGCCGTAGATACCCTGCTGCCTTGCCGCCTCCGGGTAGTTAAGGTTGCCGACCCGCTCCACCTTGGCGACCCAGTCTTCAACGTAACGGGCGAAGACGTAGCTTTTCGCGCTTGCACCGACAAACTCCCGCCGGGGGCGTTTCTGGTATTCCTCCCATTGTTGGGAAATGCGCGCCTGCAATTTGGCCGCTTCGCTGGCCTGCTGCATGAGTTCGGAAGCATTGGGTGCAGGCTTTGGCGCGGTTTGCTCGGCGGACTCGACCGGGACGTTGTTCTTCAATTGCGTCAACAGCCTTCGTGCCTGTTCCTCAAGCTGCCTGACACGCGCGTCGAGCGCCTGTTCCTCGCTGGCTTCGGCTTCCTCTTCGCTGGCGGGCAGCGGGCTTTTTGCCTGACGGTCGTCGTCCACGTTGCCGCCGCCTGCCAGATTCACCTGGGCAAGGGCTTCGGCGTTCAAAGGTGCATCACGTGTCTGCGCGTTGACCAGCACCACGTCGATGGGCGGCGTCAGGTCTTCGAAGTGGCGCGGATTGATCAGCGTGAACTGCGTGGAGAGGATGATGCCGTGCAGGGAAATTGACGCAACCAGCGCCAGAGCCATCCGCACTTCCCGGTCGGAAGGGGTGGCAAGCGGTTGCGGCGGTGCTGCGGATACACTCATGTTAGGCCGATTCTACGGAAGCTGCCTCCACCGTGCCAGCATATTCGGCATGGAGTTCGAGATTGAGCAGGTCGATATTCGACAGCTTGAAATGAACCGGCGTATCGGGCGGCAAGGCCGGCAGCGAGGATGTTTTCACCACCAGCGGCAGACCATCAAGACGAGCGAGATCATCACGGATGACGGTTGCCGTGATCGCCGTCACGTTTTCCTGGATCAGCCAGCGCAGGCACCAGTAGCGTTCCAGGCGGCGCTGGAAATCGGCATAGGCATCGTAGGTCAGTTCGAAATCGCGTACGGCGGCAAACAGGAAATCGCTGCGCGGGCCGTAATGTGGCGCGGTGTCCTGCACCAGGCTGAGAATCTGCCGCTGGTTGATCAGGTCGACATAGCGGCGCAGCGGCGAAGACGACCACGCATAGTTTTCCACGCCCAGCCCCTGATGAATGCCGGGCTGGGTCGCCATGCGGGTCTTGCCCTGGCTCTGGTTGCGGAAAATGCCCGGGAGTCCCTTTTCCTTGAGCCAGGTGCCCCAGTGGCTGTTGGCCAGGATCATCAGTTCGGCAACCACCTTGTCGATGGGGCTGCCACGCTTGCGCGGCGTGATCGCCACGCGGCCGTCCTCGATGCTGAAGGTGT
>ERZ1645185.28-NODE-28-length-68268-cov-8.508554_pt1 | contig 68268 bp, 72 predicted proteins | sample MGYA00575351_ERZ1645185 | MGnify/ENA primary metagenome ERZ1645185 (study PRJEB40838, sample SAMN11284767) | freshwater sediment metagenome | isolation source: river sediment | host: Sediment | place: India: Jana village, Kanpur | collected 2015-12-17 ... | reverse complement strand
GCTTTCTGGATGACGCCATCGAGGTCGATGTCGACGCGCTGTCCGACGGCAAGGACGTGCTGATCGGCGGCATCATGCAGCACATCGAACAGGCAGGTGTGCATTCCGGCGATTCGGCCTGCTCACTGCCGCCTTACAGTCTGTCGAAAAAAGTCCAGGACGAACTGCGCCGCCAGACGGTGGAAATGGCACGCGCGCTGAATGTGGTTGGACTGATGAATGTGCAGTTCGCCATTCAGGGCGACACGATTTATGTGCTGGAAGTGAACCCACGCGCGTCGCGCACCGTGCCCTTCGTGTCCAAGGCCATTGGCGTACCGCTGGCCAAGGTGGCCGCGCGTTGCATGGCGGGACAGACCCTGGCCAGTCAGCACATGACTGCTGAACGCATCCCGCCGTATTATTCGGTGAAGGAGGCGGTGTTCCCGTTCCGCAAATTCCCGGGTGTAGATCCGATGCTGGGACCTGAAATGAAATCCACCGGCGAAGTCATGGGGGTGGGCAATACCTTCGCCGAAGCCTTTGTCAAATCGCAGATCGGCGCGGGTGAAACCTTGCCGTCAAAAGGCAAGGTTTTCATCAGCGTGCGCACCCAGGATCGTCCCCAGGCAGCCGATCTGGCAAAAGGATTTCACGCGCTTGGCTTTGCCGTGCTGGCTACTCGCGGTACCGGACAAGCTATCAGCGATGGCGGTACGCCGGTGACCATCGTCAACAAGGTGACAGAGGGCCGGCCCAATATCGTCGACATGATCAAGAACAACGAAGTCAGCCTTATCATCAACGTGGTCGACGACAAGCGCGCGGTAAGGGATTCCTATTCCATCCGCGCCGAAGCGCTGTCGCGGCGTGTTGCCTATTTCACCACCCTGGCCGGCGCGCGTGCCGCCTGTGTTGGCATGGGGTATTCCAGCGAGTTGCAGGTTTACCCTCTGCAGGCGCTTCACCAGAACATGCAGTAAGAAGGAATTAGCAAGTGAGCAAGGTACCTTTGACCGTGACCGGCGCGGAAATGCTTAAAGCCGAATTGCACAATCTCAAGACCGTGCAGCGCCCGGCCGTGATTCAGGCAATCGCCGAAGCGCGCGCGCATGGCGATCTTTCCGAAAACGCCGAATACGACGCCGCCAAGGAGCGCCAGGGTTTCATCGAGGGGCGTATAAAGGATATCGAGGGAAAGATTTCGCATGCGCAGATCATAGATCCCAAAACACTGGATGCGGATGGCCGGGTGGTGTTTGGCGCCACGGTCGAACTCGAGGATCTGGATTCCGGCGATAACGTGATCTATCAGATCGTGGGGGATGACGAGGCCGACATCAAGGCAGGCAAGATTTCCGTGTCTTCACCCATTGCCCGCGCGCTTATTGGCAAGCATGCGGGGGATACGGTGAATGTACAGGCGCCTGGTGGCGTTCGCCAGTATGAAGTTCTCGACGTTCAATATCTTTAATGAAAAATCTCACTGACGGTTTGGCGTCTGTCCTGCTGGTGTTGTGGGTGGGTGGACTGTGGGCAATCGGCTACATCGCGGCGCCTACGCTTTTTGCCGAGCTTTCAGACCGGCAGCTTGCGGGCAATCTGGCGGGCGAATTTTTCAAATGGATTGCCTGGGTTGGCATCATTGCGGGGGCGTACCTGCTGGTATTCCGTCTTGGCAGACAGGGTTTCCAGGCGTTGAAGCAGGCATATTTCTGGATCGTGCTGGTTATGCTGCTGCTTACGCTGGGCCAGCATTTCGGCATCCAGCCTGTCATGCAGGCGTTGAAAGACCAGGCCATGCCACAGGCCGTGATGGAAAGCGCTTTCCGCAGCAGGTTTGCCGCGTGGCATGGCGTCTCAAGCGTGGTCTATCTGGTTGAGAGCGTGTTGGGCCTGATTTTGGTCTGGCGTTACCGTGGCAACTGAATGACAGGTTTTTCGGCTTGTTTGTAGATCACCAGCATTTTCCCGATCTGCTGAACGGGCGATGCACTCACCTGCTGGCAGATTTCTGTCATCCAGAGGCTGCGGGTTTCCTTCTCGTCTGAACCTGCCTTGATCTTGATCAGTTCATGCGCGTTCAGCGCCCGGTCTATTTCCTTGATGACAGCTTCGGTTAAGCCCTTTTCACCAATGATGACAACCGGGGAGATCGGGTGGGCCAGGCCTTTCAGATGCTGGCGCTGGGCGGGAGTGAGTTTGATCATAACGAGCCTTCTTCAGAGAAGCGCGATTCTAGCCGATTTAGCAATAACTGACCGATGAAACGACCCAAAACCAGCCGGGCATGGTGGCTGGACCGCCATGTTCATGACCCCTTCGTTAAACTGGCGCAGAAGGAAGGCTATCGATCACGCGCGGCCTACAAGCTTCTGGGGCTGGATGAACGCGATCATCTGCTTAAACCCGGCATGACCGTCGTTGATCTGGGCGCCGCCCCAGGCGGCTGGTGTCAGGTGGCAGCGAAAAAGGTGGGAGAGCAGGGAAAAGTGATCGGAATTGACCTGTTGCCGGTATTGCCCGTTCCCGGTGTGCAGTTGTTTCAGGCGGATTTCACCGAAGCAGAAGGGCTGGCCCTGGTTGAGGACGCTTTGAAAGGCAAAAAAGCGGACCTTGTATTAAGCGATATGGCCCCCAATATTTCCGGGGTGAAGGATGCTGATCAGGCCAAACACTATATGCTGGCGGAACTGGCGCTGGATTTTGCGAGCCGCTGGTTGAAACCCGAAGGCGCTTTTGTCGTCAAAGTGTTTCAAGGGTCGGGGTTTGAGGAATATTTAAAACAGGTCAGGATGGTTTTCAAGAAGGTAGTCACGCGCAAGCCTGAGGCATCGCGTGACGAAAGCAGGGAAAATTTCCTGGTTGCACGAGGGTTAAAAGAGCGTACTTGAAACCCGGCTAGCCAAGCGGGCACGCCGGGCTTAGAATGAGTCTAAGTTCTTCCGGCAGATGATTCCGGGGATAATTTGATCGCGGCTTTGACCGTGAGTTAGGAGCAGCAGTGAACAATCTAGCCAAGAATATTGCCATCTGGGTCATCATAGCGGTGATCCTGATGACCGTTTTCCAGCAGTTTGGCGCGCATCAGACCAGCCAGACCACGATCCCCTATTCGGATTTCATTGAACAGGTCAAGCAGGGCCAGATCAAGGAAGCGATCATCGATGATCGCGTCATTCGCGGCATGAGTGAGAGCGGCAAACCTTATGTCACCTATTTCCCCGCTGGCGATATCTGGCTGACCTCGGATCTGCTGAAGAACGGCGTAAAAGTGGACGTAAAGCCCGAGCAGCAGCAGTCAGTGCTGATGAGCATTTTTATCTCCTGGTTCCCCATGTTGCTGTTGATTGGTGTGTGGGTGTTCTTCATGCGCCAGATGCAGGGGGGCGGCCGGGGCGGCGCCTTCTCCTTTGGCAAAAGCCGGGCACGCATGCTTGACGAAAACAACAACCAGGTCACGTTCGCCGATGTGGCTGGATGCGATGAAGCCAAGGAAGAAGTCAGCGAACTGGTCGAGTTTCTGAAAGACCCTTCCAAATTCCAGAAGCTGGGCGGACGCATTCCGCGCGGGGTGCTGATGGTCGGCAGCCCGGGCACCGGCAAGACCCTGCTGGCAAGGGCCATTGCGGGCGAAGCCAAGGTGCCATTCTTTAGCATTTCCGGCTCCGACTTTGTCGAGATGTTTGTCGGCGTGGGCGCGGCTCGCGTACGCGACATGTTCGAGCAGGCCAAGAAATCCGCGCCTTGCATAATTTTCATCGACGAAATCGACGCGGTCGGCCGCCAGCGTGGCGCGGGCCTGGGCGGTGGCAACGATGAGCGTGAACAGACCCTGAACCAGCTGCTGGTCGAGATGGATGGCTTTGAAGGCACGGCGGGCGTCATCGTCATTGCCGCCACTAACCGGCCCGACGTGCTCGACCCGGCGCTGATGCGGCCAGGCCGTTTCGACCGTCAGGTTGTTGTGCCGCTGCCGGATATTCGCGGCCGCGAGCAGATTCTCTTGGTGCACATGCGCAAAGTGCCGATCGCGCCGGATGTGAAAGCGGACATCATTGCCCGCGGCACGCCGGGTTTCTCCGGCGCTGATCTGGCCAATCTGGTCAACGAGGCGGCATTGTTTGCCGCGCGCGGTAACAAGCGCCTGGTGGACATGGATGATTTCGAGCGCGCCAAGGACAAGATCATCATGGGCGCCGAGCGGCGGTCCATCGTCATGCCGGAAGAAGAGCGCCGCAACACGGCCTACCACGAGTCCGGCCATGCCGTCGTGGCCAAGCTGCTGCCCAAGACCGATCCGGTCCACAAGGTCACGATCATTCCACGTGGCCGGGCATTGGGTGTGACCATGCAGTTGCCGACCGAAGACCGTTACAGCATGGACAAGGATCGTCTTCTTTCAACCATTTCTGTGCTGTTTGGCGGGCGTATCGCGGAAGAGGTGTTCATGCACCAGATGACTACCGGCGCCTCGAATGATTTTCAGCGCGCGACTGAACTGGCGCGCCGCATGGTGACGCAGTGGGGCATGTCTGACAGTCTGGGGACGATGGTTTATGGCGAAGAGGAGGGCGAAGTCTTCCTGGGCCGTTCGGTCACCACGCACAAGAGCGTGTCCGAGGCCACCATGCAGAAAGTGGATGCTGAAATCCGCCGCATCGTTGATGAGCAGTATGGCCGTGCCCGCAAAATCATCGAAGACAATCGCGACAAGATCGAGGCGATGACCAAGGCTTTGCTGGAATGGGAAACCATTGATGCCGAGCAGATCGACGACATCATGGCCGGCCGCACGCCGCGTCCGCCCAAACCACCGGGCGCGCAGCCCATGCCGCCCAGTGATACCAAACCCAGCGCACCTGCGCCCACAACCGAGCCTGCTCAGGAAGCGTAATCAACCTAACGGCCCCGCAAGGGGCCGTTTCTGTATCAAATCATGAAATCAAATTTCCTGCGTGCCGGATCCTTCGGATTTTCACTGGATCGCCCGCTCATCATGGGCATCGTCAATGTCACTCCGGATTCATTTTCGGATGGCGGACAGTATCTCGATTTCCGGCAGGCAGTGAGCCACGCCCTCAAGCTGATTGAGCAAGGGGCCGATATCCTCGATGTCGGCGGTGAGTCCACCCGGCCAGGCGCGGCACCCGTGCCGGAAGAGGAGGAACTGAAGCGTGTGCTGCCAGTGCTGGAAACCCTGGTGAAGCGAGGCCTGGCGGTTTCCGTGGATACGCGAAGTGCACGTGTGATGCGCGAGGCAATTGGTGCGGGTGCGGCCATGATCAACGACGTCACGGCCTTGCGCGGCCCCGAAGCGATCGAAGCCTTGGCGAAATCGAATGCGGCCATCTGCCTCATGCACATGCAGGGAGAACCGCGTACGATGCAGGAGGCGCCGGTTTATCAGGATGTCGTGCGTGAAGTCAGGGATTTCCTGGCCGAACGGATTTCAGCCTGCGAACAGGCAGGAATCGAAAGAAACCGGATCGTGATCGATCCCGGCTTTGGTTTTGGCAAAACGCTGGAACATAATCTGGCCTTGCTGAAAGGATTGAACAGGCTGGTTGATCTGGGTGCGCCCGTGCTGGCAGGCATGTCACGCAAGTCGATGCTGGGTGCGTTGACAGGCAAGCCCGTCGATCAGCGTGAATATGCGGGAGTTGCGGCCAATTTGGCGGCAGTGCTGCGTGGGGCTTCCATCCTGCGCGTGCATGATGTGGCCGCGACGAAGGATGCCCTGAAAATTTGGCAGGCGATAGAAGGAGAAAAAACAGGTGAGCCGTAAATATTTTGGAACAGATGGGGTGCGTGGCAGGGTAGGCAAACCGCCCATCACGCCGGATTTCGCCATGCGTTTGGGTTATGCCGCTGGCAAAGTGTTGGCATCTGACCGTTCAGTCCTGCAGCCGGGGCAACACCCAACGGTGCTGATTGGAAAGGACACCCGGATTTCCTGCTACATGCTGGAGTCGGCACTGACGGCAGGTCTGACGGCCGCGGGCGTGCATGTGAACCTGACCGGACCACTGCCCACACCAGCCATTGCCTATTTGACCCGCGCCTTGCGTTTGCAGGCGGGGGTGGTCATTTCTGCCTCGCACAATCTTTTCGAGGACAATGGCATCAAGTTCTTTTCAGGCACCGGGCAGAAGCTTCCGGACGTCACGGAAGCCGCCATCGAGGCGCAACTTGAGAGTGAGCTGATAACGGCGCCTTCCAAAGAGCTTGGACGCGCGCGTCGAATCGAAGACGCACAGGCCCGCTACATCGAGTTCTGCAAAAGCAGCTTTCCGTTCGACAAGGATTTGCGCGGCCTTCGCATCGTGGTCGATTGCGCCAATGGCGCTACTTATCATGTCGCGCCGCATGTTTTTCATGAACTGGGTGCAGAGGTCGTCACCATTGGCGCCGAGCCAAATGGCCTGAATATCAATCTGGATTGCGGCGCCACGCATACGGCGACACTGTCTTCCGCCGTGCGCAAGCATCGCGCAGATTTCGGCATAGCCCTGGATGGCGACGGCGACAGGCTGATGATGGCGGATCGGGATGGAAGAATATTTGATGGAGACCAGCTCGTCTATGTCATTGCCCGTCACCGTGTGGAAACCGGATACATGAAAGGCGGCGTGGCCGGCACGCTCATGACCAACCTCGGCATGGAACATGCGCTGACCCGGCTGGGCCTGCCCTTTGGTCGCGCCAAGGTGGGTGATCGCTATGTGCTGGAGCTTTTGCAGGACAAGGGCTGGCAATTGGGCGGAGAAACATCGGGGCATATTCTCTGCCTGGACAAGCACACGACCGGAGATGGCATCATTTCCGCCCTGCAGGTCATGCACGCGCTCAAGGACAGCGGTGCAACACTGGCGGAGTATTCGCGCGATCTTACGCTTTATCCCCAGGTGCTGATCAATGTGCCGGTCGCAAAACGAATTGACCTGGCCGCAGCTTCACCAGTAATTGAGGCCGAGGAAAAAGCCAAGGCAGAAATGGGCGATGAAGGACGCATAGTTTTGCGGCCATCAGGAACCGAGCCACTGATAAGGGTAATGGTCGAATCCGCTTCCGAATCGCAGGCCCGCAAGTGGGCCGAGCATATTGCCGAGTCGGTGAAGATTGCCGCGGCCGCCTGAGCGGGCTTCGCGAAAAGGACAAAGCCCGGCGTGCCGGGCTTTGTTTATGTTGGTTGCTTACTTTCTTAAAGGCTTGCCTGTACTGTCTTTCAGACTCTCTTTCCAGTTTTCCTGAATCAGCTTGACGACGTTATCGGGCAGGGGAATGTAATGGAGCCCCAGGGCCAATTGGTCGCCCTTTGCGTAAGCCCACTCGAAAAATTTCAGCACTTCGTTGGTACGGCCGGCATCTTTTGACTGTTTGTGAATGAGCACGAAGGTGGCGCCGGAAATTGGCCAGGAGGCCTTGCCGGGTTCATCGGTGAGAATCTCATAGAAGCCATTGGCCTTGTCCCATTTGGCGTTGGCAGCCGCGGCGCCGAAGCTGGCTTCGTTGGCGGCGACAAACTGGCCATCACGGTTCTTGAGCTGGGCCGTACTCATTCTGTTCTGCAGGGCATAGGCAAATTCCACATAGCCAATGGCACCCTTGATTCGCTGGACATAGGCGGCCACGCCTTCGTTGCCCTTGCCACCCACCCCGGTTGGCCATTTCACTGCCGTGCCTTCACCTGCGCGGGTTTTCCAATCGGGGCTTACTTTTGACAGATAGTTGGTGAAGATGAAGGTGGTTCCGGAGCCGTCGGAACGATGCACGATGGATACATTCAAGGCAGGCAGTTTCAAGCCTGGATTGACTGCGGCAATCCGGGGATCATTCCACTTCCGGATTTTGCCCAGAAAGATATCCGCAAGCAGGAGCTGGGTCAGTTTGAGTTGACCTGGCGCGACTCCAGGCAAATTGATCACGGGAACCACGCCGCCAATGACAGTCGGAAACTGGATCAGGCCGTTTTTTGTCAGTTCCTCGGGTTTCAGCGGCATGTCGGATGCGCCGAAATCGACGGTTCTGGCCTGAATTTGCTTGATGCCGCCGCCCGAACCGATTGATTGATAGTTGAGGCCTGTGCCCGTCTGCTTCTTGTATTCAGAAGCCCATTTGGCGTAAAGCGGATAAGGGAAGGTAGCGCCCGCGCCGGTAATGGTGGCGGCATGAACGAGCGGGGCGATAACGAGTGCCGCAAGGGCGGCAAATGAACGCAACTTCATAAAATAATGGCTCCGAAAAAAGAAAAAATTAACCAAACTTGCCCGTAATGTAGTCTTCCGTTGCTTTCTGCTTTGGGTTGGTGAAAACCATGTCGGTTTTGCCGACTTCGATCAGTTCTCCCAGATACATATAAGCCGTGAAATCGGACACGCGCGCTGCCTGCTGCATGTTGTGCGTGACAATGACGATGGTGTAATCGGCCTTGAGTTCATATACCAGTTCTTCGATTTTGGCGGTGGAGATTGGGTCAAGCGCCGAGGTGGGCTCATCAAGAAGCAGTACGTCCGGCTTGACGGCAACGCTGCGCGCGATGCACAAACGCTGCTGCTGGCCGCCGGAAAGCGACAGGCCGCTCTGGCTAAGCTTCGCCTTGACTTCTTCCCATAACGCGGCCTTCTTCAAGGCCCATTCCACGCGATCGTCCATTTCAGAGCGGGACAGCCGCTCATAAAGGCGAACGCCGAACGCGATGTTTTCATAAATGGACATCGGAAAGGGCGTTGGCTTCTGGAACACCATGCCGACCTTGGAACGCAGCAGGTTCACATCCATGTTCTTGTCCAGGATGCTTTTTCCATCCAGCAGCAGTTCACCATTGGTGGACTGGCCTGGGTACAGGTCATACATGCGATTGAATGTGCGCAACAAGGTGGATTTGCCACAACCTGACGGGCCAATGAATGCCATGACCTGTTTCTCGGGGACCTCCAAATTGATGTTTTTCAGCGCATGAAATTTTCCGTAGTAGAAATTGAAACTTCTGGCTGTGATCTTAATTTTCTGTCCGTCTGCAAACATGGCGGCTTCCATTTAATTGACTGTTTTCTGGCGGAAAAGAATTCGCGCAAGGATATTCAACCCCAGCACCGCGAGGGTGATGAGCAGGGCTCCGCCCCAGGCCAGGCGCTGCCAGTCTTCATACGGGCTCATGGCGAACTGGAAAATGACCACGGGCAGGTTGGCCATCGGTTCATTCATGTTGAGACTCCAGAACTGGTTGTTCAGTGAGGTGAACAGCAGCGGGGCTGTTTCCCCGCTGATGCGGGCAATGGCGAGCAGAATGCCGGTCAGGATGCCGGCTCGAGAAGCGCGTATGGTAACCAGGGTAATGACTTTCCATTGCGGCGCACCCAGCGCGGCGGCGGCTTCCCTCAGGCTGTTGGGCACGAGTTTCAGCATGTTCTCGGTGGTGCGGATCACGACCGGGATCACGATCAGGGAAAGGGCAAAGGCACCGCCCCATCCCGAGAAATGTCCGACCTTGGCGACATAGATCGCATAGATGAAAAGGCCGATGACGATGGAAGGCGCGGACAGCAGGATGTCATTGATGAAGCGGGTGGCGGGCGCCAGCCATCCGCGGTTGCCATACTCGGCCAGGTAAATGCCTGCCAGGATGCCAACAGGTGTCCCGATCAGGGTGGCAACCACGGTCATCATCAGGCTGCCGGCAATGGCGTTGAGCAGACCGCCGTTTTCGCCGGGCGGTGGGGTCATTTCAGTAAACAGGGCAGGGCTGATGGCGCCAATGCCGGCATTGAAAAGGGTAATCAGAATCCAGATCAGCCAGAACAAGCCGAACATCATGGCGGCGAGTGACATGGCCAGATTGAAGCCATTGATGAACCGACGCTTTGCATAGAGCGAAATCATGTGCGCTTGCCTTCCTGCTTGGCGAGCTGCAGCAGCAGAAGCTTGGATAGCGACAGGACTACAAAGGTAATGAAGAACAGGATCAAGCCAAGCTCGATCAGGGCGGAGGTGTAAAGATCTCCCACAGCTTCGGTGAATTCGTTGGCCAGCGCCGAGGCAATGCTGTTGCCAGGCATGAGCAGCGATTTGTTCAGTTCGTGCGCGTTACCGATGACGAAGGTGACCGCCATGGTCTCGCCCAGCGCCCGGCCCAGCCCCAGCATGATGCCGCCGATGACACCTACCCGGGTGTAGGGCAGGACCACATTCCAGACCACTTCCCAGGTGGTGGCACCCAGACCATAGGCGGATTCCTTGAGCATGGACGGTACGATCTCGAACACGTCACGCATGACTGATGAAATAAACGGAATGACCATGATGGCGAGAATGATGCCCGAGGTCAGCATTCCGATTCCCAGTGGTGGGCCCTGGAAAAATTCGCCAATCAGCGGCAGGGTGCCAAGTTTGTCGTTGATCCAGGGCTGGATGTTGTCGCCAAACCAGGGGGCAAAAATAAACAACCCCCACATCCCGTAAATGATGCTGGGGATGCCAGCGAGGAGTTCGATGGCGATGCCAAGCGGCCGCTTGAGCCATTTTGGCGAGAGTTCAGTCAGATAGAGCGCAATGCCGAAACTGATCGGGATCCCGATCAACAGCGCAATGAATGAGGTAACAAGTGTGCCTACGATAGGGACCAGTGCGCCGAAATTTTCCTGAACCGGATCCCATTCAGAACTGGCAAGGAAGCTCAACCCGAACTTTTGGATGCTGGGCAGGCTGCCGATGAAGAGAGAAGCAATAATTCCGCCCAGCAACACCAGAACCAGAAAGGCGAATATGCGCGTGCCGTTGCGAAACAGCATGTCAAACAAATGCTGCCGTTTCAAATCGGCGGTGTTGATCGTGTTGGCCATTGGGCGGATTTTCAGGCTGGTGTAAAGCCCCTGAAGATTCATGTCCGGGGTGCCTTAAAACAGCCTCCGGCATGCTTGTTATGTCAAATTTGGCCGGGCGATGAATTATAACAGTCGTGTGACAGATTTATGACAGAACCGGGTGGCTGTTATCAGGACGAAATTGAGTGGGGCATAAAAAAACCGCCCAGACAGGGCGGTTTTTTGGCTGAATCAAGAAACAGATTCTTAACTAGCCGAGCATTTTTTGTATTTTGCATTGCTCATGTAGACAAGTTCTGTGTTCTTGCCATCTTCAAGGCTGAGAATCCACTTTCCTTCATCATCCCGATACAAGCCACGCCCGCTTTTTGAAAGCTCGGCAGAACCCTCGTGAGTGCGGATGCGGGCCGAATTGTTTTCAGCATCATAACGAACCGAGAATGACTTGCCGCCCTCGCAGGCATAGTTGACAAACTTGCCGGGCGATATTTCAGCAGCTGACTTTTCGCCTGTGGCGCAACCAGCCAAAAGGGACGCTGCAATCGCGGCAAGGGCGAATTGGAACACTTTCATAAACTTTCTCCGTGGGGTTGATAGACACGGAAATGTTACAAATGGATTGTTACAGATACGTTTCACTTGAAGAAATTGATCTGTAATAAAACCGTAATACTCCGGCTATAGGATGCGTAGCGTAGTGATTCCCTATTCAAACCGGAGGTTATTTAAGAATGAAAGCCCGCAATATCCTGAAATTGAGCACGTTGGCTACTGTCTTGGCAGGTGTTTTTATGACAACTGGTGCCCATGCCGGCCTGGTCAAGGTGGATGGCTCTTCCACCGTCTACCCAATTACTGAGGCCGTGGCCGAGGAATTCCAGAAGTCCACGCGCGGCAAGACCAAGGTCACCGTGGGCATCTCCGGCACCGGCGGCGGCTTCAAGAAGTTCTGCCGCGGCGAGACTGACATCCAGGACGCTTCGCGCCCGATCACCGCCAAGGAGATGGCGGACTGCCGCGCAGCCGGCGTGCAGTACGTCGAGTTGCCGGTGGCCTTCGACGCCCTGACCGTGGTGGTCAACAAGGATAATCCCTTGCAGTCCATCGCCATCGAAGACCTGAAGAAGATGTGGGAGCCGGCGGCCCAGGGTAAGGTTAAGAATTGGAATGATGCCAATCCGGCGTTCCCGAACGCGCCTCTGGCGCTGTTCGGTCCCGGCGCCGACTCCGGCACCTTCGAGTACTTCACCGAGGCGGTCACCGGCAAGAGCAAGTCCAGCCGCGGCGACTTCACCGCCAGCGAAGACGACAACGTCATCGTCATGGGCGTGAGCCGCAACAAGAACGCATTGGGCTACTTCGGCTACGCCTACTACGATGAGAACAAGGACAAGCTGAAAGGCCTGCCGATCAGCTGGAAGGGTGGCAAGCCCGTCGAGCCGACCGGCGCCAACGTGCTCAATGGTACCTATCAGCCGCTGTCGCGTCCGATCTTCATCTATGTCAAAGCCGCCTCGCTGAAGAATCCCGAGGTAAAGGCCTTCGCCGAGTACTACATGAAGAGCGCCGCCAAACTGGTGTCGGAGGTCAAGTACGTACCGCTGCCGGCCAAGGCTTACCAGTACAACCTGGAAGCGATTCAGAAGGGTCGTATCGGCACCAAGATGGGCGGCGAGAACAAGGTCGGCCTGACCATCGATGAGCTGATGGCGCTCGAGGCCAAGGAGTGAGCTTTTCCTGAAAGCAGGCCGCTGCTGCTGACGGCCCCCGAATCCACCCCGCGACAACTTGGGTCGTCGCAGGGTGGAGTCTTGACAAGGGGGCTGCGGCACAGCTTTCGGCAGTTGCCACGGATTGAAAAAACTTTAAGGATAAGCTTTGGTTGCCATCTCGTATCCTGCCGCGGTCGGCGCTACCGTTGACCCGACGCGGCTGAAGCACAAGCTCACGCGCAATCTCAAGGAGCGGTTCATCGAACTGCTGCTGATGTTCTGCGGCTTGGTGGCGGTGTTCACCACCGTGGCCATCACGATCATCCTGGTCTACGAGTCAATCGGCTTCTTCAACTTCGTCTCGGTATGGGACTTCATCACCGGCACGGTCTGGACGCCGCTGTTCGAGAACCCACAGTATGGCATCTTGCCGCTGGTGTCGGGCACCTTGACGATCACGGGCATCGCGATGCTCGTGGCGGTACCGATGGGGACGGTGATCGCCATCTACCTGTCGGAGTTCGCGCCACACAGCTTGCGCGAGGTTGTCAAGCCCGCGCTGGAACTGATCCAGGCGGTGCCGACCATCGTGTTTGGCTACTTCGCATTGCTGTTCGTTACACCGTTGCTACAAGCCACCATCCTGCCGGACCTGCCCGGCTTCAACATGCTGGTGGCGGGCCTGGTCATCGGGGTGGCGACGATTCCGACTGTTGCTTCGCTGTCCGAGGACGCTATGCGCGCGGTGCCCATGAACTTGCGTGAGGCTGCCTATGCGATGGGTGCCAACAAGATACAAACGGCACTCTCGGTCGTGATTCCCGCGGCCATCTCGGGCGTGGTGGCGGCCTTCGTTCTGGCCATGGCAAGGGCCATCGGCGAGACGATGATCGTCGCGATCGCCGCGGGTCAGAACGCTAATTTCAGCTTTAACCCGATGGAGGCTGCGGCAACCCTCACCGCTTACATCGCCCAGGTCAGCATGGGTGATCTGGAACATGGCTCCGTCGGCTACCGCAGCATCTTCGCCGCGGGTCTGGTGCTGCTGATCATGACGCTGGCGCTCAACCTCACCGGGCACTTCCTGCGGCGTCGCTACCATAAGGCATATTGAGCATGAACACAGCACCTTCAAACGCGCTTGGCTCGCCGAACCGGGATCTGGAAGCAATGCGCTCGCGCATCAAATCCGGCATCCTCCGCCAGCATGTTTTCGCGTTCTTCGGCATCCTTTTCACGAGCTTTGCGATACTGGTGCTGCTGGCGGCATTCCTCGACCTGTTGTTTGACGGCCTGCCGCGCCTGTCGTGGGACTTTCTCACCAGCTTCCCGTCTCGGCATGCGGAGCAGGCCGGCATCCTATCGGCTTGGGTCGGCAGTGCTTTCGTGATGCTGGTGACCATGTTCTCCGCAGTGCCTGTCGGCGTCGGTGCTGCGATCTATCTCGAAGAATACGCGGGCAAGAACTGGTTCACCGACCTGATTGAAATCAACGTCACCAACCTGGCTGGCGTGCCGTCGATTGTCTACGGCCTGTTGGCGTTGGGCCTGTTCGTCTATCAGTTCGGCTTCGGCCAGAGCATCCTGGCTGCGGGGCTGACCCTGGCACTACTGATCCTGCCGATTGTCATCGTTTCGTCGCGCGAAGCGCTGCGCGCCGTACCCATCAATATCCGCGAGGCGGCTTACGGTGTTGGCGCCACGCGTTGGCAGATGATCAGCCACCATCTACTGCCGTATTCGCGCGGCGGTATATTGACAGGCATCATCCTCGGCATGGCCGAAGCCATCGGTCAGACGGCACCCCTCATCACGATCGGAGCATTGACCTTCATCGCTTTTCTGCCGGAAATGCCTGTGACGAGCGAGTTCCCGTTCCTCAGCCTTGAGTGGATCTGGTCGGGGTTCACGGTGCTGCCGATCCAGATGTACAACTGGGTCTCGCGTCCCAACGTGGAATTCCAATTTAATGCCGCTGCGGCCGGCGTGGTCCTTCTGTTCATGACGCTCCTGATGAACAGCCTGGCCATCTACCTGCGCTACCAAGTACGAAAGAAGATCAAATGGTGAATGACACACTTGAACAACCGGCCGCTGCGCCTGCTGCGGTCATCAAGGCCGAGGTCCGCGACCTAAGCTTCTACTACGGCGACTTCAAGAGCCTCAAAGGCATTGCGATGCCGATCGAGGAGCACAAGGTCACTGCGTTGATCGGGCCCAGCGGTTGCGGCAAAAGCACGCTGCTACGCTGCTTCAACCGCATGCACGACCTGTACCCGGGCAACCGCTACGAAGGCGAAATCAATCTCTTGCCGGACAATGTGAATATCCTGGCCAGGGATGTGGACCCGATCGAAGTGCGCATGAGGGTGGCCATGGTGTTTCAGAAACCCAATCCGTTCCCCAAGTCGATTTACGATAATGTCGCTTATGGACTGCGAGTGCGTGGCGAGAGTCGCAGGAGCATGATTGATGAGCAGGTGGAGCAGTCCTTGCGGGGTGCGGCTTTGTGGGATGAGGTCAAGGACCGTCTCAATGATCTCGCTTTCAATTTGTCCGGCGGCCAGCAGCAAAGGCTTTGCATCGCACGTGCCTTGGCAACTGATCCGGAAATACTGCTATTTGATGAACCGACCTCGGCACTTGACCCGATTGCCACCGCCAGCATCGAACAACTGGTGGCTGAGCTCAAGCAGAAAGTCACGATTCTCATCGTGACGCACAACATGCAGCAGGCTGCCCGGATTTCCGATTACACCGCCTTCATGTATCTGGGGGAATTGATTGAGTTCGGGCCAACCGACGATTTGTTCGTGACTCCCAAAGTAAAACAGACGGAAGACTACATTACCGGCCGATTTGGTTGATTAGCGTGTGAAATTAGCGAAAGATGTCTCTGAGACCGGCCCTATTGGTCCCGTCCATGGAGTCATAATTCTGTAACTATTCTGGCGGGTTACGTGTGTATGATTTGCTTGGATGTTAACGAAGCAAATTGTGGTCAATCCGGAGATCAAAGCATGGCCAACGCTGTCAAGAATATTGCAAAATTCATCAAGCGCAATCCGGAAAGCGAAGAAGCGACGGTTCTATGGGAGTTGTGCAAGGCACTGGAAAGCGATTATCCATTCGAACTTCATAAGCTCTTTAACCTGAGTCTCAAGTCTTTTGAAATGGCCATGGATGTGCTGGACGAATGGCGGATCGACCGGCTGATCACTGAACGTCGTGTCCAGAAGTATCTGGACTTGAGTGACGACTAGTTTTACCAGAGACTAATTTTTCCTTTATTGCCATTCTGCCTCCTGTCGTTGACCTGGTGGTGTCACTGGATTAAGATACCCGGCTTTGTAATCGGGGTACTTGATGCGCCTTAAGCTAGTTATCGGAAACTGGAAAATGCATGGCAGCCTGGCCGAGAACAGGGCATTGCTGGATGCATTGAAGCCTGCCCTGGGTGGTTTGAAAGGCGCTGGCGTTGCCGTCTGCGCACCATTTCCCTATTTGTCCCAATTGCAGACCGAGCTTGCTGGTACTGTCATTGGATGGGGCGCTCAAAACGTCAGCGAACAGGCCAAGGGTGCGTTTACCGGTGAAGTGTCAACCAGCATGCTCAAGGACTTTGGCTGCAAGTATGTAATCGTCGGTCATTCAGAGCGCCGCAGTATTTATGGTGAGTCCGATGACCTCGTGGCAAAAAAATATATGGCGGCCCAGGCCGCCGGGTTGATTCCGGTTCTGTGCGTGGGCGAAACGCTTGCAGAACGAGAGGGCGGTATTACCGAGAAAGTGGTCGGTCGCCAGCTTGATGCCGTCGTTCAGGCCGCAGGTGTGGAATCACTGGCTAAAGCTGTTGTTGCGTATGAGCCGGTTTGGGCTATTGGCACTGGCAAAACGGCAAGTCCTGAGCAGGCGCAGGCCGTTCATGCATTTATCCGTGGCAAGATTGCTGGTTTGAACAAACAGATTGCCGGGGGATTGGTCATTCAGTACGGTGGCAGCGTGAAAGCCTCCAATGCGGCCGAGCTCTTTTCGCAGCCTGATATTGATGGTGGCCTGATTGGCGGCGCATCGCTTGTTGCCGATGAATTCATTGCCATATGCAAGGCTGCCTGTTAATTAGCTTATAGAGTAAACGTCATGGAAACTCTGGTTTGGATTATTCATCTGCTGGTGTCCGCCGCACTGATCGGGCTGGTTCTTCTCCAGCACGGAAAGGGTGCAGACATGGGCGCGGCTTTTGGCAGCGGCGCGTCTGGCAGCCTGTTTGGCGCAAGCGGCTCTGCCAATTTTCTGTCGCGTGCCACGGCCATTCTGGCGACTGCCTTTTTTCTCACCAGCATGGGGCTGACGTACTTTTCGTTGAGCCGTTCAAAGCCTGAAGGTGTTCTGGACAAACTTCCGGCAGCCAGCAAGACGGTTCCATCCGCGCAGCCCGCTCCGTCGACGTTGCCGGCTCCGGCGAATTCGGCGGATCCAAAATCCGGAGAAATTCCCAAGTAAGATTTTCCAGCGCTAACGAGTGCGCCACGGTTTCCTCGGGCGCATTCATCTGACATGCCGACGTGGTGGAATTGGTAGACACGCTATCTTGAGGGGGTAGTGACGTAAGTCGTGCGAGTTCGAGTCTCGCCGTCGGCACCATTAGTTATAATGATGTAATCATTAGACAGGACTATCCGGTATCTCGTTGTTTTGTATTGGGAAATCGGGGGTTTTTTGTCTTGACAGTTTTTGCCTCGAAACACTACACTTCTTCCATAAACACCGTCCCCATGCAGGACGGTTTTTTTCGGAGGAAAGTCAGAGGATGCTGGAGAATTATCTCCCCATATTGCTGTTCATCCTGGTAGGGTTGGCCTTTGGAATTGTGCCAATAGCCGCGGGTCGTCTGCTGGCGCCCAACAAACCCGACAGCGAAAAGCTTTCCCCCTACGAATGCGGCTTCGAGGCCTTCGAGGACGCGCGCATGAAGTTTGATGTGCGCTACTACCTTGTCGCCATTCTGTTCATACTGTTCGATCTCGAAATTGCCTTTCTCTTTCCCTGGGCCGTCGTGCTCGAGGAAATCGGCTTGTTCGGCTTTGTCGCCATGGTGATTTTCCTGGGCATTCTTGTTGTCGGCTTCATCTATGAATGGATGAAGGGGGCGCTTGAATGGGATTAACGTTTTTGAGCCGTTGGGCGAGGGGCCCCATGCAAGACATGGGGATCGACCCGGCGAAAAAATGTGCCCGCGACACATGGCTGGCTGAGCTTGTTCGGATGGTTACAGAGCGGGCGGGAGTGATCGCAGAATGAGTCTGGAAGGCGTCTTCGAGCAGGGCTTCATCACCACCAAGGCTGATCAGCTCATCAACTACATGCGTACCGGTTCCATGTGGCCGATGACATTCGGGCTGGCCTGTTGCGCGGTGGAAATGATGCAGGCGGGTGCGTCGCGTTATGACCTTGACCGCTTCGGTATTGTATTTCGTCCCAGCCCAAGGCAGTCGGATGTCATGATCGTGGCGGGCACGCTCTGCAACAAGATGGCGCCCGCGCTGCGCAAGGTCTACGACCAGATGGCGGAGCCACGCTGGGTCATCTCCATGGGTTCGTGTGCCAATGGTGGCGGTTATTACCATTACTCGTATTCGGTGGTGCGCGGCTGTGACCGCATCGTGCCGGTGGATATTTATGTGCCGGGTTGTCCGCCTACGGCAGAAGCGCTGCTTTTTGGCCTGATCCAGCTGCAGAACAAGATTAAACGAACCAATACGATTGCGCGCTAGGATTCAATGAGCCGGACGCTTGACGCCCTATTACTGTCTTTGCAAAACACGCTTGGCGAGTCGCTGGTGCGTGCGCAAGTTCGCCTGGGCGAACTGACAGTTGAGTTGCGCGCTGAGCGCATGCTGGAAGCCATGCAAACCCTGCGTGATCATCCGGATTTGCGTTATGCGCAGCTGACTGATTTATGCGGCGTGGATTTCAGTGGCTACAAGGACGAACCCTGGGAGGGCCCGCGCTTTGCGGTAGTCATGCACCTGCTCTCGATTGTTCACAATCAGCGCCTGCGGGTGCGGATTTTCTGTGAAGACGATGAGCTGCCCATCGTGTCATCCGTTACGGATGTATGGCCATCGGCCAACTGGTTCGAGCGTGAAGCGTTTGACCTGTATGGCATCGTGTTCGATGGGCATCCTGATCTGCGCCGCATTCTTACGGATTATGGTTTTGTCGGTCATCCATTCAGGAAGGACTTCCCCCTGTCTGGCAATGTTGAAATGCGCTATGACCCGACACAGGGTCGCGTCATTTATCAACCAGTTTCCATCGAGCCGCGTGAAATCACCCCGCGAATCGTGCGTGAAGAGCATTACGGGGAAGGGCGCTAGTGGCTGAAATCCGTAATTACACGATGAATTTTGGCCCCCAGCACCCGGCGGCGCATGGCGTATTGCGGCTGGTGCTGGAACTGGACGGCGAGGTCATCCAGCGTGCCGACCCGCATATTGGCCTGCTGCATCGCGCCACCGAAAAGCTGGCCGAGCACAAGACCTTCATCCAGTCCGTGCCCTACATGGACAGGCTGGATTACGTCTCGATGATGTGCAACGAGCACGCATACGTCATGGCCATCGAGAAACTGGCCGGCATCAAGGTACCGATTCGCGCGCAATACATACGCGTGATGTTCGATGAGATCACCCGCATACTCAACCACCTTCTGTGGATTGGTGCGCATGCGCTCGACGTGGGCGCGATGACAATGTTTCTCTATGCCTTCCGCGAGCGCGAAGACCTGATGGATTGCTACGAGGCGGTTTCCGGCGCGCGCCTGCATGCGGCCTATTACCGGCCGGGAGGCGTGTACCGCGATCTGCCGGATGTCATGCCGCAGTATCAGGCAACGAAATACCACAATGCCGAGGCAGTGAAGCAGCTCAATGAAAACCGCCAGGGCTCCATGCTGGATTTCATCGAGGATTTCACCAACCGTTTTCCGGGTTATGTGGACGAGTATGAAACCCTGCTGACCGACAACCGCATCTGGAAACAGCGTACGGTCGGCATTGGCGTGGTGTCGCCGGAACGCGCCATCGCACTGGGTTTTACCGGACCCATGCTGCGCGGATCGGGTGTGGAATGGGATTTGCGCAAGAAACAGCCTTACGAAGTCTATGACCGCATGGATTTCGATATTCCTGTGGGAGTAAACGGTGACAGCTATGACCGGTATCTCGTGCGCATGGAAGAGTTCAGGCAGAGCAACCGCATCATCAAACAGTGCGTAGACTGGTTGCGAAAGAATCCCGGGCCGGTCATTACAGATAATCACAAGTTTGCGCCACCGTCGCGTGTGGACATGAAGCAGAACATGGAAGAGCTGATTCACCACTTCAAGCTCTTCACCGAGGGCATGCATGTGCCGGAGGGCGAGTGTTACGCCGCAGTGGAACATCCCAAGGGTGAGTTCGGCATCTATCTGGTGTCTGACGGGGCAAACAAACCTTACCGGCTGAAAATTCGTGCTCCTGGTTTTGCACATCTGGCCGCGCTGGATGAAATGAGCCGCGGTCACATGATTGCCGACGTGGTGGCGATCATCGGTACGCAGGATATCGTGTTCGGTGAGATAGACAGGTAATGAGCATGCTGAGCGCCGAATCCCTCGCCTTGATCGACAAGGAAATCGCCAAATACCCGGCCGAACAGCGCCAGTCGGCGGTGATGTCGGCCCTGCGCATCGCTCAGGTAGAGAAAGGCTGGCTGTCGAACGAACTCATGGATTTCGTCGCGCATTATCTTGGCATGCAGCCCATTGCTGTGTATGAAGTGGCGACCTTCTACAACATGTACAACACCAAACCGGTCGGCAAGCACAAGATCTGCGTGTGCACCAATCTGCCATGCAAGCTGATGGGCGCTGACGAAATCGCTGACAGGCTGAAGAAAAAGCTGGGCGTCGAGTTTGGCGAAACCACCGAGGACAAGCAGTTCACACTGGTGGAAGGCGAATGCATGGGTGCCTGCGGCGATGCCCCGCTGCTGCTGGTCAACAACCATCGCATGGAAAGCTTTCTCAACGAAGAGAAGGTGAATGCATTGCTCGAAGAACTGAAGAACAAATGATCCTGCAGGGCGGCCCCGTCATCTTTAATACCATGCACCTTCCGGAACCCTGGAAGCTGTCGACCTATGAGAGTACGGGCGGCTATTCCGCGCTGAAGAAAATTCTTGCCGAGAAGACGCCAGCTGAGAACATTATTGCTGAAGTCAAAACCTCGGCACTGCGCGGCCGTGGTGGCGCAGGCTTTCCGACAGGGTTGAAGTGGAGCTTCATGCCGCGTCAGTTTCCCGGCGACAAATACATCGTCTGCAATTCCGATGAAGGCGAACCGGGTACATTCAAGGATCGCGACATCATGCGTTACAACCCGCATGCGCTGATCGAAGGCATGATCATTGCCGGCTACACGCTGGGCGCGAAAGCAGGTTACAACTACATCCATGGCGAAATCTTCGACATCTACGAAGGCATGGAGCATGCGGTCGAAGAGGCGCGCGCGGCCGGGTATCTGGGCGACAATATCCTCGGTTCCGGATTCAGCTTCAACCTGTACAACCATCATGGATATGGTGCATACATCTGTGGCGAGGAAACCGCGCTGCTGGAATCCATCGAGGGCAAGAAAGGCCAGCCACGCTTCAAGCCGCCTTTCCCCGCCTCGTATGGCCTGTACGGCAAGCCGACGACAATCAACAACACGGAAACGCTGGCCAGCATTCCCTACATCATGCGCGAGGGCGGGCAAAAGTTTCTGGAACTGGGCAAGCCCAACAATGGCGGCACCAAGCTGTTCTCCGTGTCGGGCCATGTGGAGAAGCCGGGGAATTTCGAAATTCCGCTGGGCACGCCGTTTTCCGAACTGCTGAAAATGGCCGGCGGCATCAAGGGCGGACGCAAACTGAAAGCCGTCATTCCCGGCGGCTCTTCGGCGCCGGTGTTGCCGGCAGAGATCATGATGGACTGCACCATGGATTTCGATTCCATTGCCAAGGCCGGCTCCATGCTGGGATCGGGCGCGGTGATCGTCATGGACGAAACGGTTTGCATGGTCAAGGCGCTGGAGCGATTGTCCTATTTCTATTTCGAGGAATCCTGCGGCCAGTGCACACCCTGCCGCGAGGGCACGGGCTGGATGTACCGCGTGGTGCATCGCATCGAGCATGGTCAGGGCCGACCCGAAGACCTCGAACTGCTGGATCGCGTAGCGGCCAACATCGCGGGACGCACCATTTGCGCGCTGGGCGATGCCGCGGCCATGCCGGTGCAGGGCATGCTCAAGCATTATCGTCACGAGTTCGAGCACCATATCGAACACAAGAAGTGCCTGGTGCAATCAGGAGTGGTGTAAACGATGGCACTGAATATCGAAATCGACGGCCAGCAGATCGAAGTGGAACCCGGCACCACGGTGATGGATGCCGCGCACAAGCTCGGCATCTACATCCCGCATTTCTGCTACCACAAGAAACTCTCCATTGCCGCCAACTGCCGCATGTGCCTGGTCCAGGTGGAAAAAGCGCCCAAACCGCTGCCCGCCTGCGCTACGCCAGTATCCGATGGCATGAAAGTCATGACTCGGTCGGATTACGCCATCCAAGCGCAAAAGGGCGTGATGGAGTTTCTGCTCATCAACCATCCGCTCGACTGCCCCATCTGCGACCAGGGCGGCGAATGCCAGTTGCAGGATCTGGCGGTGGGCTATGGCGGTAGCCGTTCGGTCTATGCAGAACCCAAGCGTGTGGTGATGGAGAAAAACCTCGGACCGCTGGTTTCCACCGACATGACCCGCTGCATTCATTGCACGCGTTGTGTGCGCTTCGGCCAGGAAATCGCAGGTGTCATGGAAATGGGCCAGGCGTTCCGCGGAGAGCATGCCGAGATCATGCCATTCATCGACAAGACCATTGATTCCGAATTGTCGGGAAACATCATTGATCTGTGCCCGGTGGGCGCACTGACCTCCAAGCCTTTCCGCTACGCCGCGCGTTCATGGGAGCTGTCGCGCAGGAAAGGCGTGAGCCCGCATGATTCGCTGGGATCCAATCTGCAAATCCAGGTCAAGAACGGCAAGGTGATGCGTGTGTTGCCGCTGGAAAACGAAGACGTCAACGAATGCTGGCTGTCCGACCGCGACCGCTTCTCTTACGAAGGCCTCAACAGCGAAGACCGGTTAACCAAACCGATGATCCGCAAGGATGGCGCATGGGTGGAAGCCGACTGGCAGGAGGCGCTTTCGCTTGTCGCCAGCAGGTTGCGTGAGATTCAGGTCAAGCACGGCGCGGATCAGATCGGCGCACTGGCGGCACCTGCACAGACAACAGAAGAATACTATCTGCTGCAAAAACTCATGCGCGGCCTGGGTTCCGGAAATATCGACCATCGCCTGCGCCAGAGTGATTTCCGGCTGGACAACAAGGCGCATGGCGCATTCTGGCTGGGCATGCCGGTGGCCGCGCTCAACAGGCTCGACCGTTTCCTGATCGTTGGTTCCACGCTGCGCAAGGACCATCCGCTGATGGCGCTGCGTCTGCGTCAGGCCGTGCGTCATGGGGCGGGCATGAACCTGATCAATCCGGTGGTCGACGATTACCTGTGCAAGGTGGCGAACAAGTCCGTTGTTTCTCCGGATGGCATGATCAATGCGCTTGCCGGATTGGTGCGCGCACTGGCTGAAAGCAAAGGCGAGGTTGTGCCGGCCATGGCAGTCAACGCAGACATCACGCCTGACATCAAATCCATTGCCGAGAGCATGTCAGGCGGCGAGAACAAGGGAATCTTCCTCGGCAATCTTGCGCAGCATCACCCGCGCTATGCCGAGATGCACACGCTGGCGCAGGAAGCCGCACGGCTTTGCGATGCAGCGCTTGGCGTGCTGGGTGATGCAGGCAACGCACTGGGCGCGGTTGCGGCAGGCGCGATTCCCGGACGTGGTGCAATGGGCGCGCAAACCGTCGCGGGCATGAATGCCGCGCAGATGATTGCCAGTCCGCGCAAGGCTTACATTCTTCTGGGCGCAGAGCCTGAATTCGATTGCCACGACCCGGTCGCCGCTTTGGCAGCCATGAAACAGGCTGAATTCGTTGTGGCGCTGTCACCCTTCAAGCATGGCGCGCTCGACTATGCGGATGTGCTGTTGCCGGTTGCGCCGTTTACCGAAACATCCGGCACCTACATCAATGCCGAAGGCCGGTTGCAGAGCTTTAATGGCGCGGTCAAGCCGCTGGCCGAAACGCGGCCAGCCTGGAAGGTGCTTCGTGTGCTGGGCAACCTGTTGAACCTCTCGGGCTTTGATCAGGATTCCAGCGAAGCGGTTCGGGCCGAAGCTTTGGGCCAGGATGCGCAGGAACGCATGCAGCGTTTCATGAATAACCGCGTCGAGCCGATTCAGGTTTCGGCGGCTGTGCCGGAAGAAATGGAACGCGCCAAGTTTGAACGTATTGGGCTTGAACGAATTGGCGAAGTTCCGATTTACCAGACAGATGCCATCGTGCGCCGCGCCAGCTCGCTGCAACGCACGGCGGATGCGGCGCCGCCCGTGGCCAGGGCCTCGGGCATGCTGCTGGAAAAGCTCGGCATTCAGGGCGGCGGCATGGCCATCATCCGCCAGGGGCAGGGCTCCATTGTCATTCGTGTCGATCGTGACGATTGTCTTCCGGCGAATTGCGTGCGCCTGCCGGGTGCCCACGCCGTCACCGCATCATTGGGACCGCTATTCGGTGAACTGACCATGGAGCGCGCATGATGGAGTGGCTGCAGAATCTCCTCGGCCCGGCCTGGACGCCCATCTGGACGCTGGTCAAGATCATGATCATCGTCATTCCGCTCATGCTGTCGGTGGCTTACCTGACTTACGCGGAAAGAAAGATCATCGGCTGGATGCAGGTGCGCATCGGCCCCAACCGCGTGGGCTATCAGGGACTGCTGCAACCCATCGCCGATGCGGTCAAGCTGCTGATGAAGGAAATCATCATTCCTTCCGGCGCCAACAAGGGCCTGTTCATCCTTGGCCCGATCCTGGCCATCGCGCCCGCGCTGGCTGCCTGGGCGGTAATTCCCTTCACGGAAAACTGGGTGCTGGCCAACATCGATGCCGGGCTGTTGTATGTCATGGCCATCACCTCCATGGGCGTGTACGGCGTTATTGTCGCGGGCTGGGCATCCAACTCGAAATACGCCTTTCTGGGCGCGATGCGTTCAGCCGCGCAGATCGTTTCCTACGAGATCGCCATGGGCTTCGCCCTGGTGGGCGTGCTGATGGCCGCGCAAAGCCTGAACCTGATCGATATCGTCAAAGGGCAGTCGGGCGGATTCTGGCACTGGTATTTCCTGCCGCTGTTCCCGCTGTTCATGGTCTACCTGATTGCCGGCGTGGCCGAAACCAACCGCGCGCCGTTCGATGTGGCGGAAGGCGAGTCCGAAATCGTCGCCGGTTTCCACGTGGAGTATTCCGGCATGGCCTTCGCCGTGTTTTTCCTGGCGGAATACGCCAACATGATTCTGGTCGCGGCGCTGACGACGCTGATGTTCCTGGGCGGCTGGCTGTCGCCGTTCCCGTTCCTGGCCAAGATTCCTTTGGTCGGATGGCTCCTCCAGGATGGCTTCATCTGGTGGGCGCTCAAGACCGCCTTTGTCCTGTTCCTGTTCCTGTGGTTCCGCGCCACCTTCCCCAGATATCGGTATGACCAGATCATGCGCCTGGGCTGGAAGGTCTTCATTCCGATCACCATCGTCTGGATTGTGGTGGTAGGCGCGGCCATGCAAACTTCCTTAGGGCGTTTCTTCCATTAAGGGGCGGGCATGAAGCGACTGATCAACTTCTTCAACAGCCTGCTGCTCATCGAGCTGCTCAAGGGCATGCGTCTCACGGGGCGCTATCTGTTTTCGCGCAAGATCACGATCCAGTTTCCGGAGGAAAAAACCCCGCAGAGCCCGCGCTTCCGTGGCCTGCATGCGCTGCGCCGCTATCCTAATGGCGAGGAACGCTGCATCGCCTGCAAATTGTGCGAAGCGGTCTGCCCGGCGCTGGCGATCAAGATCGAATCCGAGCAGCGTGCAGATGGCACGCGACGCACCACGCTCTATGACATTGATCTGACCAAGTGCATTTTCTGCGGCTTCTGCGAGGAATCCTGCCCGGTCGATTCAATCGTCGAAACACACATTCTGGAATACCACGGCGAAAAGCGCGGCGACCTGTATTACACCAAGCCCATGCTGCTGGCGGTGGGTGACAAGTACGAGGCGGAAATCGCCGCGCGCCGTGCGCAGGATGCCCAATACCGGTGACGAGATGACATTCACGCAATTCATTTTCTATTTCTTCTCCGCCATCCTGCTGTTTGCCGGATTGCGGGTGATTACCGCGCGCAACCCGGTGCATGCGGCACTGAATCTGGTGCTGGCCTTTTTTACCGCGGCTGGTTTGTGGATGACGCTGGAAGCAGAGTTTCTCGCCATCACCCTGGTGCTGGTTTATGTCGGCGCGGTCATGGTGTTGTTCCTGTTCGTGGTGATGATGCTCGACATCAATCTGGATAGATTGAGGGAAGGCTTCTGGGATTATCTTCCGCTTGCCTTGCCGGTGGCGATTCTGCTGATGCTGGAAATGGCGGTGGTGCTGGGCGGCCGATTCTTTGGTCTCGACAAGGCAGCTGCGCCAGCCGCGCATCCGGCGGGCTACAGCAACACAAAAGAACTGGGCCGGCTGCTGTACACGGAATATGTCTATCCGTTTGAAATCTCCGCCGTGATTCTGCTGGTGGCGATTGTCGCGGCCATTGCGCTGACCATGAGAAAAAGGAAAGACACCAAATATGTTGACCCGGCCAAACAGGTGCTCGTTAAACGCGCGGACCGCGTGCGGCTGGTGAAAATGCCAGCGGAAAAGGGATCAGGGATCAGGGATCAGGGATCAGTACAAGGAGACAAGGGGTGAGCAGAATAAGGACAGTCTCCAAAATAGTACGATCCAAGCTTGTCATCGCGAGGAGCGAAGCGACGCGGCGATCCAGAATGCTTGGCAATGTAATCATCTCTGGATTGCTTCGCTGCGCTCGCAATGACGGCAGGTCTGGCATTCTTCCCTTGCCTCAACAGTATGGTGGCGCGCAATGATTTCCCTGTCACATTACCTCATCCTGGGCGGACTGCTGTTTGCAATCAGCGTGCTGGGGATTTTCCTCAACCGCAAGAACGTCATCATTCTGCTGATGGCGATCGAGCTGATGCTGCTGGCCGTGAACATGAATTTCGTTGCCTTCTCCCATTATCTGGGCGACATGGCGGGACAGGTGTTCGTATTCTTCATTCTCACCGTGGCCGCGGCCGAGTCGGCCATCGGCCTGGCCATACTGGTGGTGCTGTTCCGTAATTTGCGCACCATCAATGTCGACGATCTCGACCGGTTGAAAGGGTAACCAGATGGCAATGCAATCCTGGTATCTCCTCGTTCCGCTGGCCCCGCTTTTCGGCGCCATCATCGCCGGCCTGTTCGGCAAGTTCATCGGCCGCACGCTGTCGCATGTCGTCACCATTACCGGTGTGGCCATTGCCTTCATCGCCTCGGTGGTGGTTTTCCAGGACGTGCAGGCCGGCCATACCTTCAATGGAAGCGTGTACACCTGGATGACCAGCGGCAATGTTCGCTTCGAGGTTGGCTTCCTGATCGATCCGCTGACCACCATGATGATGCTGGTGGTGACTTTCGTTTCGCTGATGGTGCACATCTACACCATTGGCTACATGCAGGATGACCCTGGCTATCAGCGCTTCTTCAGCTACATCTCGCTGTTCACGTTTTCGATGCTGATGCTAGTGATGAGCAACAACTTCCTGCAGCTGTTCTTCGGCTGGGAAGCGGTGGGCCTGGTGTCGTATCTGCTGATCGGTTTCTGGTACACGCGCGAGTCGGCCATTTATGCCAACCTGAAAGCCTTCCTGGTCAACCGGGTGGGCGACTTTGGTTTCATTCTCGGCATTGGTCTGGTGCTGGCGCATTTCGGGTCGCTGGACTACGCGACCGTGTTTGCCCGCGCGCCGGAACTGGCGACGGCAACCATTACGCTGTATCCTGGCCATGAATGGTCGCTGATGACGGTGATTTGCATCCTGTTGTTCATCGGGGCGATGGGCAAATCGGCGCAGTTTCCGCTGCATGTGTGGCTGCCTGATTCGATGGAAGGCCCGACACCTATCTCCGCGCTGATCCACGCCGCGACCATGGTCACGGCCGGCATTTTCATGGTGACGCGCATGTCACCGTTGTTTGAATTGTCCGACACGGCGCTGTCCTTCGTCATGGTGATCGGCGCCATCACCGCGCTGTTCATGGGTTTCCTTGGCATTATCCAGAATGACATCAAGCGCGTGGTGGCATATTCCACTCTGTCGCAACTCGGTTATATGACGGTGGCGCTTGGCGCATCGGCTTATTCCGTGGCGGTGTTCCACCTGATGACGCATGCCTTCTTCAAGGCGTTGCTGTTCCTGGCCGCCGGTTCGGTCATCATCGGCATGCATCACAACCAGGACATCCGCTACATGGGCGGGCTGAAAAAGTATATGCCTATTACCTGGGTGACATCCCTGATCGGCTCACTGGCGCTGATCGGCACGCCTTTCCTGTCTGGCTTCTACTCCAAGGAAAACATCATTGAGGCAGTGAAATTCTCTCATCTGGGGGGTTCCGGTTTTGCCTATTTTGCCGTCGTCGCCGGCGTGTTCGTTACCGCGTTCTATTCCTTCCGCATGTACTTCCTGGTGTTCCACGGCAAGGAGCGGTTCCATAACGCCCACCACCATCATCACGAAGTACAGGAACATGGTGAAGAGACGCATGGCGACCACACGCCACACGAATCGCCGTGGGTGGTAACGATTCCTTTGCTGGCGCTTGCGGTGCCGTCGCTGGTCATCGGTTACATGACCATCGGCCCGATGCTGTTTGGCGATTATTTCGGCAATGCCATTTATGTGTCGGACCGCCATTCCGGCATGCAGGAACTGGCTCATCACTTCCACAGCGCGTTTTCCATGGGCTTGCATTCCGTGATGACCCTGCCGTTCTGGCTGGCGGCCGCTGGCGTGGGCACGGCATGGTTCTTCTATCTCAAGCGCCAGGACATCCCGGCCATGATCCAGAAGAAGTTCAGCCTGATCTATGCCATCCTCGACCGCAAGTACGGCTTTGATGATTTCAACGACTGGTTCTTTGCCGGCGGCGCGCGCCTGCTGGGCGGCAGCTTGTGGCGACGCGGCGACCAGACCGTCATCGATGGCTGGCTGGTGAACGGTTCGGCCAGGCTGGTGGGCTGGAGCTCACGCGTGATTCGTCATGTCCAGTCCGGCTACATTTATCACTACGCCTTTGCCATGATCATTGGCGTGTTTGTGCTGGTGACGTGGTTCGTCAAGGCAACGGCTTAAAGAAGAAAGAAAAGCATGTTTGGAATGCCGCCTCTTAGTCTGGTTATCTGGGTGCCGATCATCGGCGGCCTTGCCGTGCTCGCCACCGGCAGCGACAAGAATGCGCCCCTGGCCCGGCTGCTGGCGCTGATCGTCGCGGCTGCCGGATTCATCGTTTCCATTCCGCTTTTTACCGGCTTCGATGCCTCCACCAGCGCCATGCAGTTCGAGGAACTGCTGCCGTGGATATACCGCTTCAACGTCAACTATCACCTGGGCGTGGATGGCATTTCCATGCCCTTCATCCTGCTCAACAGCTTTATCACGCTGCTGGTTGTAATCGCGGGCTGGGAAGTGATCCAGAAGAAAGTCGCCCAATACATGGCAGCTTTCCTCATCATGTCCGGCCTGATCAATGGCGTGTTCGCCGCGCTGGATGCCGTGCTGTTCTATGTTTTCTTCGAGTCCCTGCTGATTCCGATGTACCTGATCATCGGTGTGTGGGGCGGACCAAACCGGGTTTACGCGGCAATCAAGTTCTTCCTCTATACGCTGGTGGGTTCGCTGCTGATGCTGGTGGCATTCATCTACCTGTATTTCCAGTCGGGTGGCAGTTTCGAGATACTCGATTTCCACAAGGTCGCCATTGGCATGACGGCGCAGGAATTGCTGTTCATTGCCTTCTTCTTCGCCTTCGCGGTCAAGGTGCCGATGTGGCCGGTGCATACCTGGCTGCCCGATGCGCACGTGGAGGCGCCCACGGGCGGCTCGGTGGTGCTGGCGGCCATCACGCTGAAGGTCGGTGCCTATGGCTTTTTGCGTTTTTCAATGCCCATCGTGCCGGATGCCAGCCATGAACTGGCCTGGATCATGATCACGCTGTCGCTGATCGCCGTGGCCTACATCGGCCTGGTGGCGCTGGTGCAGGCGGACATGAAAAAGCTGATTGCCTATTCGTCGATCGCGCACATGGGCTTTGTCACGCTGGGATTCTTCATTTTCAACCCGCTGGGCATCGAGGGTGGACTGGTGCAGATGATTTCCCATGGTTTCATTTCCGGCGCCCTGTTCCTGTGCATCGGCGTCATGTACGACCGGCTGCATTCCCGCCAGATCAAGGACTACGGCGGCCTGGCCAATAAAATGCCGGTGTTCGCGGCCTTTTTCATGCTGTTCGCCATGGCCAACGCCGGTTTGCCTGCCACCAGTGGTTTCGTCGGCGAGTTCATGGTCATCATGGGCGCGACCAAGGTCAATTTCTGGTACGCCTTTGTCGCCGCTACCACGCTGATTTTCGGCGCGGCCTATACCCTGTGGATGTACAAGCGCGTGGTGTTCGGCAATGTGACCAACCCGCATGTGGAAGAAATGCGGGACATCAACAAGCGCGAATTCCTGGTGCTGGGCGTGCTGGCTGTCTGCGTGCTGGTCATGGGCCTCTACCCCAAACCCTTCACCGATGTGATGCACGCGTCCGTCAATGATCTGCTGACGCATGTCAGCCAGAGCAAGCTGCCTTGAGAGGTCCGGGAATATGAATTTCAACATGACCGACCTCATCCCGCTGCTGCCGGAAATCTTCCTGCTGGCCATGCTGTCGTTCATTCTCATCGTGGATGTCATGCTGAAGGACGAGCAGCGTTTCATTACCTATGTGCTGTCGCTGATTACGCTGGCGGGTTGCGCCTGGCTGACCTTCAAGGGACTGAATACCGAGCCGGTGTATGTGATGTCTTCAATGTTTGTCGACGACGCCATGGCGGATGTGCTGAAACTGGCGCTCTATCTGGCGGTGGCCATCATGATGGTGTATTCGCGCAGCTATCTTCAGCTTCGCGGTCTCTACAAGGGCGAATACTACGTGCTGACGCTGTTCGCCACGCTGGGCATGATGGTGATGATTTCCGCCAGCCATTTCCTCACGCTGTATCTGGGCCTGGAACTGCTGTCGCTGTCGCTGTATGCCATGGTCGCGCTTAACCGCGATTCGCCGGTGGCGACCGAAGCCGCCATGAAATATTTCGTGCTGGGCGCCATCGCTTCCGGCATGCTGCTTTACGGCATGTCCATGATCTACGGCAGCACCGGCTCGCTGCTGCTGTCCGATGTGTCGGTGGCCCTGCAGGAAGGCATCGGCCAGAAGATTCCGCTGGTGTTTGGCGTGGTGTTCATCGTCGCCGGCCTGGCCTTCAAGCTGGGCGCGGTGCCGTTCCACATGTGGGTGCCGGACGTTTATCAGGGCGCGCCCACGCCGGTAACGCTGTTCATCAGCAGCGCGCCCAAGCTCGCCGCTTTCGCCTTCACCATCCGCCTGCTGGTGCAGGGGCTGGAAGTGCTGCACACCGACTGGCGCGACATGCTCATCCTGCTGTCCGTGCTGTCCATGGCCATCGGCAACATCACCGCCATCGCGCAGACCAATCTGAAGCGCATGCTGGCGTACTCCACCATTTCGCACATGGGCTTCCTGCTGCTGGGCATCCTTGCCGGCAGCCAGAACGGCTACAGCGCCTCCATGTTCTACAGCGTGGTGTATGCCCTGATGAGCATAGGCGGCTTTGGCATGATCCTGCTGCTATCTCGCCAGTGCTTCGAATCCGAGGAACTCGACGACCTCAAGGGCCTCAACCAGCGCAGCCCCTGGGCCGCCTTCCTCATGCTGCTGCTGATGTTCTCCATGGCCGGCATCCCGCCCACCGTGGGCTTCTACGCCAAGCTATCCGTGCTGCAGGCCGTGGTCGAAGCCGACCTGATCTGGCTGGCCGTAGTCGCCGTCCTGTTCTCGCTGATCGGCGCGTACTACTACCTGCGCATCGTCAAGCTCATGTACTTCGACGAGCCCATCCAGAGCGCGCCCATCCAGGCCAGCTCCGACCTGCGCCTGGCGTTGTCAGTCAATGGCCTCGCCATCCTGGTGCTCGGCATCCTGCCGGGACCGCTGATGAACATCTGCGCCATCGCCATCCAGGCGTCGCTTTGATTCAGTAATCTCAGCATCTCATTCCCTTTCCCTTGAGGGGATAGGGCCAGGGTGAGGGTGTCTGGCCTTAAATCAGCTCTAAATACCATGTATCAACATTGTTGACACTCTCGTGCGGCGCGAGTAGTGTATCAACTTTGAAGATACATGGAGAGGATCATGCGTGTAACAGTCAAGAAATGGGGAAACAGTGCGTCCGTGCGCATTCCCGCCGCCATCATGGAAGCAGCCCGTTTGAATCTGGATGAAGCCGTCGATGTGCGTGAGGAAGGCGGCCGGATCGTGATCGAGCCGGTACGTCCCAGCGAGTATGATCTGGAGCAACTGCTTGCTGCAATTACGCCGCAAAACCTGCAAGGTGAAGTCGATTTTGGTGCGCCCGTTGGCAAGGAATCCTTCTAGTGGTTCGGCGCTATATTCCGGACGCAGGTGATATTGTCTGGCTGCAATTTAACCCGCAGGCAGGTCATGAACAGGCAGGCCACCGGCCTGCCCTTGTGCTGAGCCCGGCGGCCTATAACAGCAAAACCGGATTGATGCTTTGCTGCCCGATGACCACACAAATCAAGGGTTATCCTTTCGAGGTATTGATCGCCTCGGACAAGCCAAGCGCGGCATTGGTTGACCAGGTTAAAAGTCTGGACTGGGTCGCGCGGAAGGCTACCCGCAAAGGCAAGGTAACGCCTTCGGATTTGGCTGAGGCCAAGGCAAAAATATTTGCGCTTTTGGGAAGGTAATGGAAATGAGCAGGAAACCAGGCGTATCCCATGATGAATGGATGATCGAGGAATTGCGCCGCGACAAGAATTTCGCAGCGGAGTATCTGCGCCAGGCCATGGCCGACATGAACGATGCCGAAGGCCGCGGTGCGGCCTTACTGGCCCTGCGCCGGCTTGCCGAGGCGCATGGTGGCATGGCCGAAGTGGCAAAGGAAGCAGGCATACAAAGAGAGAGTCTTTACCGCGCGCTTTCTCCCAACGGAAACCCCACGCTCAAAACACTGATCGCTGTACTGAAAACGGTTGGCATGCGGCTGGCTGTGGAGCCGGACAAGAAGGCGGCGTAGACACACCTGTAATTGAAAAGTTTTGGGAAATATTTGAACTTGCCCCGTTTCGATTTTGACTGGCGAACAGATAAAGCATCGCATCCAAAAAAAGGGTCAGAAGCGCGAACCCCCCGCGCCTTGCTTGACAGGGCTGAACAGCTCAAATAGAGTTTTTAAAACAACGGGCCGCGCATTGCATGCCTGCCGACCTTGCGGAGAATCGTTTCAATCCGTCACGCACAGGAGAGGCAATGTCACGTGGAATGCATTCAATCAGGCAATACCCGGTTAAGCCGGCAAGTTTGTTTTCATCTGTGCTCCCGGCTTGCCAGGAAATTCGAGCCTGGCCCCTTTGATTTTTTGGAAAATATTTGAACCTGGACCATTTGAATTCAGGCCTCATGGCTTGGTGCTGACAAGTTCGCTCAGGTCAAGTATGAGTGGGAGCTTGATCAGGCCAGCCTGAACCACTGTTAGGAATGCAACGGCGACGGCTAACCAGAACGTGCGCCACTGCATCTTTACGTTTTCAGTGTGCTTCCGCTCCTGCTCCTCGTACTCTTCAATAGCCTGCAATGCCTTGCCGGTGACGAAATACTTGTAGTTGATCTTGCGTAGCTCACCAGTCTCCGCCAACGACTCCAGGTAGAACTCCAATCGAGCTTGTGCCTGTTCTCCCTGTGGGTGAGAGAACCACTTGTTGGAGTACAGGGCGGTCATGAGGCTGAGCGTTTCATGCTCTGCTCGACCTTCGAGTGCTTCGTTCACGAGAACTTTCAGAAGCCCCTTTCGCTCTTTTGCGACCAGCTTTTTCTTGTTGAAGATATACTGGTCAACGTGCGTAAATGCCTGCTCAGCGTGAATCTTGACGTATGGCCACTTCGTCAGCCAGTCCTTCGCGAAGTCAAGAATGCCGGAGTACCTGACTTCGGCAAGTCCGTAATAGTGAGTTATCGAGAAGTCTCGCAAGCGGAAAGAGGCCAGCGGGTGCTTCGCCGGAGTTATAAAGCTCGAACCATTCCACTCCAAGCAGTTCAGAAGGCCAGATTCAAGGGCCTGAACCAACAAGTACGGTTCGTCACCCTTGTCAATCGATACGACAAAGCAATTGACTGCTGCGCCCTTCGTGCCGGACCTCGGGATGCGCATCTCGCAGGGCCGCGCCAGGATACTCGAAAGAACTAATTCGGTTAGTCGCCGCGAAAGTGGTTTCATGATGCCTAACGAAGCTGTATAAGGAGTCTTTTCATTGTTGTATCATGCCGTCAACCAAATAGTCGATCAAGGTCGAATGGGAAACGATTTGAGGGAGACGCAATAACCCGCTACAAACCCATCGACACCAGCCTGTGGTTTCTTGCCGTCGACCTACAGCGCAACTGCAACGTGGCACATTCGAACACGCACTGAATCACCTCATCGACCTCGAATTTAACGGGCCAGGCTCAAATTATTCTTCAGGTATCCCTCGTCTCACTCACTCATAGAGAGTTGCGACAGGCGCCGGCCCATGGGCAACATGGGTCGTCAATTTGCCGCCATTGAAACGATGCAGCAGAAACCCGCCCGGCTCCAACGTCCAGGCCAGGGGGCCGGCGGGCCGGGTATCCAGGTGAATCTGGTGGGCGGGGCTGGGGCAGATGCAGGCGGGGATGCCGGTCCATGTTGTGAACACGCTGCGGTGCACGTGGCCGCAGGCGATTCCGATGACGTGTCCGTGTGCTGACAGCCCATCCGCCAGGGCCTGGGGATTGCCCAGCTTGATGGCGTCCATGCCGGGTATGCCGCAGTCGAAGGGCGGGTGGTGCAGGAAGATCATCGTCGGCCCGGGGTTGCCGGCAAGCTGCGCGTGCAGCCAGTCCAGACGGTCCCTGCACAGCCAGCCGCCTTCCTTGCCCTCGTCGAGCGTGTCGAGGCACAGGATGCACAGGTCTGGCAGGTCGATGGCGTATTGCAAATGATCGGCTGACTGGACGGGCAGTGCAGGCGTGCCGACGAACACTTCCCGCATGCCGGCGCGGCGGTCGTGGTTGCCGGGCATGACGGTGCAGGGCATTTTCAGGCGATCGAGTTGCGATTTGAGGCACAGGTATTCAGCCGCGTTGCCAGAATCCGCAAGGTCGCCGCTGGCGATGACGAGATCGGGCAGCTGGGGCAGGGCGTTGATGCGGTCGATGCAGGCGGCCAGATATTCGAACGTGTCGACCTTGCCTTCGATCAGTTCTCCCGACTGGCGGAGATGCGTGTCGCTGATTTGCGCAATCAGGCTCATGATTCAAAGTCCTTTAGCGTGAAACTCGCATAGCGAAACCGCGTCCCCCTCTCCCGCATGCGGGAGAGGGCGGGGTGGGGGAACGGACACGGCGCGATCGGGTTTCATGACCTGGGGCGGCAACTCGCCATGTCCGTTCGATAGGGCCCTTCGAGTTCGCTGACGTAGGTTTCCACGGCGCGGCCTTCGCGCTGCAGGAAGTTTTCGACGGCATGTCTGAAACCCTCGTCCGCCAGCCAGTGCCGCGAGCGGGTAACGACGGGAAGAAAACCGCGCGCGAGCTTGTGTTCTCCCTGCGCGCCGCCTTCGAAGATTTTCAGCCCGGTTTGAATGCAGTATTCCATGCCCTGGTAATAGCAGGTTTCGAAGTGCAGGCCGGGCACCTGTTCCAGCGCGCCCCAGTAGCGGCCATACAGCCGCTCGCCGTCATGCAGGTTCAGGGCGCTGCACACCGGCTGGCCATTCCTGTAACCCAGCACCATCAGGGTGTGCGGCGATAGCTGTTCGCCCAGCCGGCAAAAGAAATCCGCATTGAGATAGGGCGTTGAACGGTGCAGGCGGTAGGTGCGCTCGTAGCATCGATGAAAAAATTCCCAGTCGGATTCGCGGATGTCGCGCCCGCCACGGATGTCGAAACGGACGCCGGCATCGACAACCTTGCGCCGCTCCTGGCGGATTTTCTTGCGCTTGTCGTGCGACAGGGTGGCCAGAAATTCATCAAAAGACGCATAACCCGGGTTGGGCCAGTGGAACTGGTAGCCCTGTCGGAGCAGCAGATCGCTTTGCGCCAGGGCCGTGTCGCCGGGCTCGTCCGGAAACAGGCAGTGAAACGAAGACAGGCCGTTTGAGCTGGCGAATTCGATTGCGGCTTGCACGAGTTGCTGCCTGTCAGCCCCCGGGAGGGCCAGGACGCGCGGGCCGGGCACGGGCGTGAAAGGAATGGCGCACAGCAGCTTGGGAAAATACGGCCGGCCGGTCTGTTCAAAGGCATCGGCCCAGCGCCAGTCGAACACGTATTCGCCGTAGGAATGTGTTTTGAGATACAGCGGCATCGCGGCAACCAGCCGGTTGCCTTGCCACATGCCAAGGTGATGCGGCTGCCAGCCGGTTTGGGCCGACACGCAGCCGCTGGCCTCCAGCGCAAGCAGAAACGCGTGTTTGAGGAAGGGCTGCGGCCCGGCCATGGCGTCCCATTCGGCGGCCGGAAATTGGCCCATGCCGCTGGCAAATCGCAGTGTGTTCGCTTCCGAATTCAGGGGATTTCCTCCAAAATGACGGCTTTTGTTTCTTCGACTCGGATCAGCATGAATCTACACGAGTTTCAGGCCAAGGCGCGGCTCAGGGAAAAGGGAGTCTCCACCCCGCGCGGCGAGGCAGCCGGCAGTGCGGAAGCCGCGCGCGCGGCCGCGGAAAAACTGGGCGGCAATGCCTGGGTAGTCAAGGCGCAAGTGCATGCGGGCGGACGGGGCAAGGCGGGCGGCGTCAAGCTCGCGAAAAGCCCGGACGAGGTGCAGGCCATTTCGGCGTCTTTGATCGGCAGGCCGCTGGTGACGTACCAGAACGCGCCGGATGGCCAGCCGGTGAACCAGGTGCTGGTGGAAGAAACCCTGGACATCGAGCGCGAGTTGTACCTTTCCCTGCTGGTGGATCGCGAGGCGGAGAAGATCGCCGTGGTGGCTTCGGCATCGGGCGGCATGGACATCGAGGAAGTGGCGCGCGTCAGTCCGGAAAAAATCCTCAAGGCGCATTGCGATCCCGTCAATGGGCTGATGCCGTATCAATGCCGCGAGCTGGCGTTCGGGCTGGGATTGAAGGCGGATGCCTTCCAGGATTTTTGCAAGCTGCTGCCGCAGCTATACAAATTATTCGTAGACAGCGATCTGTCGCTGCTTGAAATCAATCCGCTGATCGTGACCAGGGACAACCGCGTGCTGCCGCTCGACTGCAAGTTGAGCGTGGATGACAACGCGCTGTACCGGCAAAAGGCGCTGGCGGGAATGAACGACATGAGCCAGATCGACGCCAAGGAAGCCATCGCGCACGAGGCGGGCATCAATTACATTGCGCTGTCCGGCAACATCGGCTGCATGGTGAATGGCGCGGGGCTGGCGATGGCGACCATGGATCTGATCAAGCTGCATGGCGGCGAGCCGGCCAATTTTCTGGACGTGGGCGGCGGCGCGACAGCCGAGACCGTGGCCAAAGCCTTCAAGATCATTCTGGCCGACGCCAACGTGAAGGCGGTGCTGGTGAATATTTTCGGCGGCATCATGCGTTGCGACATCATCGCCGACGGCATTGTCACGGCGGTGAAAGAAGTCGGCGTGAAAATCCCGGTGGTCGTGCGGCTCGAAGGCACCAATGTGGACCTGGGAAAACAGAAACTGAAGGAAAGCGGGCTGGCGATCATCACCGCGGATGACCTGACCGATGCGGCCATCAGGGCCGTGCAGTCGGTGAAGGGTGAGGCGGCATGAGCATACTCATCGACACAAACACCAAGGTCATCTGCCAGGGCTTTACCGGCAAGCAGGGCACCTTCCATTCCGAACAGGCGATTGCCTATGGCACGAAAATGGTCGGCGGCGTGACGCCGGGCAAGGGTGGCCAGACGCATCTGGATTTGCCCGTATTCAATACCGTGCGGGATGCAGTGAAAGCCACCGGCGCGAATGCATCGGTGATTTATGTGCCGGCAGCCTTTGCGGCGGATTCGATTCTGGAAGCGGCTGATGCGGGCATTGAAGTCATTGTCTGCATCACCGAAGGCGTGCCGGTGCTGGACATGATGAAGGTCAAGGCAGCGCTGAAATCGACAGGTGCAAAACTCATCGGGCCGAACTGTCCCGGCATCATCACCTCGGGCGAGTGCAAGATCGGCATCATGCCGGGCTTCATCCACCAGAAGGGCAAGGTCGGCATCGTCTCGCGTTCGGGCACGCTGACGTATGAAGCCGTGTGGCAGACCACCCGCGCCGGGCTGGGACAGACGACCTGCGTCGGCATCGGCGGCGACCCGATCAAGGGGCTGGATTTCATCGATTGCCTGGAGATGTTCCAGAACGATCCGGAAACCGAAGCCATCATCATGGTGGGCGAGATTGGCGGAACGCGCGAAGAAGAGGCGGCCGAGTACATCAAATCGAAAGTAACCAAGCCAGTGGCCGGCTACATCGCTGGACTGACGGCGCCGAAAGGCAAGCGCATGGGCCACGCCGGTGCCATCATCGCGGGCGGCAAGGGCACGGCGGATGCGAAGATCGCGGCGCTGGAGAAAGCGGGCGTGGTGGTAGCGCGCAGTCCGGCGGGCATTGGTGACGCCATGCTCGAAGCGATCAGCAACCGAAAATGAAACTTGCAATTGCGCAGCTCAACCTGACTGTCGGCGACCTCAAGGGGAATGCCGAAAAGATGGCTGCTTCCGCGCGCGAAGCGAAGGCGGCGGGAGCGAGCCTGCTGCTGACGCCGGAAATGTCGATTAGCGGCTACGCGCCTGAAGACCTGGTTTTGCGCGAGGATTTTTGTTCCGACTGCGAAGCTGCCGTCCAGTCACTGGCTGCTCTGGTGCCGGATATCACGATCATCGCCGGTTTTCCCCATCGCGTCGGCAAGGACTGTTACAACGCGGCGGCGGTGCTGCAGGGCGGCAGGATCGCGACGATTTATCACAAGCAGAAACTGCCCAATCATTCCGTGTTCGATGAGATACGCACATTCCGGGCGGGCGAATCCGCCTGCGTGTTTGACGTGGAAGGCGTGCGCTTCGGCTTGAACATCTGCGGCGATGTCTGGGAAGCCGGTCCGGCGGAATTGGCTGCCGCAGCAGGCGCGAAAATACTGCTGGTTCCCAATGCTTCACCCTTCCATTTGAACAAGCGGGTCGAACGGCACCGCGTGTGCGGCGCGCGCATCGAGGAAACCGGCATTCCCCTGGTTTACTGCAACCTGGTGGGCGGACAGGACGAGCTGGTATTTGATGGCGCGTCCTTTGTCATGGATGGACAGGGTGGGATCACGCATCAGTTTCCGGCCTGGGAAGAAGGGCTTTATTTCGTTGACACGGATGGCGAAACGATCAGGCCGGGTCAGCAATCAGCATCTGGAGATAATGACGCCGACGCTTATCAGGCGCTGGTAACGGGTGTGCGGGATTATGTGGCCAAGAACGGTTTTCCCAGTGTAATTCTGGGGCTGTCCGGCGGAATCGATTCCGCCTTGACGCTGGCCGTGGCAGTGGATGCGCTGGGGGCGGATTGTGTTCATACCGTCATGATGCCCTCTGAGTTTACTGCCAGCATCAGTCTGGAAGATGCGCTGGAAATGGCGGAAATCCTGAAGGTGAAATACAGCGAAATCGCCATCAAGCCAATCTACGATATCTTTATTGATCAGCTTGCGGACGAGTTCGACCAGTTGCCGTTTGATACGGCCGAGGAAAACATCCAGGCCCGCGCGCGCGGCACCCTGCTCATGGCGCTGTCGAACAAGTTTGGCCATCTGGTGCTGACGACCGGCAACAAGAGTGAAATGGCGGTGGGCTACGCCACCTTGTATGGCGACATGGCGGGTGGTTTTGCGGTATTGAAGGATGTGCCCAAAACACTGGTTTATCGTTTGTCGAATTACCGCAATGCGATTTCACGCGTGATTCCCCAGCGCATCATCGACCGGCCGCCTTCGGCCGAACTGCGCCCCAATCAGACCGACCAGGATCATCTGCCGCCGTATGAAATTCTCGACGCCATCATCGAGGCCTATGTCGAGCGCGATGCGTCGGCTGCCCAGATCGTTGCGCAGGGTTTTAACCCGGCAATCGTCAAGCGAATACTGCGTCTGATCAATCTGGCCGAGCACAAGCGGCGTCAGTCCGCGCCCGGCATCCGCATCACGCCGCGCAATTTTGGCAAGGATCGCCGCTATCCGATAACATGCCGGTATCGCCCTGAAGAAAGTCTGTAGGAGAAGAGACATGAAGAAAATCGAAGCCATCATCAAGCCTTTCAAACTCGACGAGGTGCGTGAAGCCTTGTCGGAAATCGGGGTCAGCGGCCTGACCGTGACCGAGGTCAAGGGCTTCGGCCGGCAAAAGGGCCATACCGAACTCTATCGCGGCGCGGAATACGTGGTCGATTTCCTGCCCAAGCTGAAACTGGAGCTGGTCGTTGCCGAGAACCAGACGGAACGGGCTGTCGAAGCCATCATCAACGCCGCGCGCACTGGCAAGATCGGCGACGGCAAGATTTTTGTCAGTAGCGTGGAGCAGGTGGTCCGGATCAGGACCGGTGAATCCGGCGAGGCGGCGATTTAACAGGCTGTTGAAAAACTACTGCAGTGGCCATCTGCGGCGTTGCGCGGTGCTCGGAATCCTCATGTATACCGCATACATTCCGGTTTCTGCGCGCCGCGCGTCTTGCATCTAGCCATCCTCGCGACGTTTTTCTACAACCTGTTAATTAATGGCGCCAGCGGGGCTGGCGCCAACAAGTTGATCTTTTACCAGAACTTCCACCAGGCTTTATCAGAAGTATCAACACCTTGAGCGTATTTGCTCTTGGGATAGTTGAGCTTTAGCACACGCAGGGCATCATCCCTCAGATCGGCAATACCCAGTTTGTCATAGGCCACGACCATGATGGCAAGGGCTTCCTCGACAGCGGGCGCTTCGGGGTAAGAAGAAACCACGCTTTTTGCCCGGTTGGCCGCGGCGACATAGGCCTCGCGTTTCAAATAATATTTGGCGACATGGACTTCGTTCAGCGCAATGGCGTTGACCAGGTATTTCATGCGGGCCTGGGCATCCGCGGCATATTTGCTTTCCGGGAAACGGGTAACCAGTTCCTTGAAGGCTTCAAAGGCCTCGCGCGCCGCCTTGGGGTCGCGCTCGCTCATGTCCTGGTTGGAGAACTGGGACATAAGTCCCTGATCTTCCGTAAAGTTGGCCAGACCCTTCAGATAGTACGCATAATCGACGTTACTGTGGTTTGGGTGAAGTTTAATGAAGCGGTCGCAGGCGGCAATGGCTGAAATGGGCTCGTTGTCCTTGTAATAGGCATAAGCGATTTCAAGCTGGGCCTGCTGGGCGTAGCGGCCGTAAGGGAAGCGGGCTTCCAGGGTTTCGTAACGCTTGATGGCCTGCTCGTAGTTGCCATCGTTGAGGTTTTCCTTGGCGTCGGTATAGAGTTTTTGGGCGGACCAGCCGGCAGTTTCATCCTGCACCTCGGGCAACAGGCCGCATCCGGCCAGGCTCAGACTAAACATCAGGGCGGCGATGCCGGTTCGCCAGGCAGTTTTCAGGAGTTTCAAAGCCAATGACCGATCTAGATTTGGAAGACGACGAGGATTATAAGGGAAATTCCGCTTCCGAACCCTGGCATGGGAAGGTGCCGGAGGCACTGGCCGGTGTCCGTGTGGATCAGGCGCTGGCGACGCTTCTGCCCGAATATTCGCGCAACCGGCTGCAAAACTGGATTCGTACCGGCAACGTGCTGGTCAATGGCCAGTCAGTAGGCGTACGTGACAAGGTCTGGGGCGGGGAGTCGGTGACTGTTTTCCCTGAGGCAGATCCCGCCACCCAGCCCGACGAGCCGGAAGAAATCCCGCTGGACATCGTTTTTGAAGACCCGGCCATACTGGTCATCAACAAGCCTGCCGGACTGGTGGTGCATCCGGGCAGCGGCAACCACAAGGGTACGCTGCTGAATGCGCTTCTGCACCATACGCCTGGAGCGGCGGAACTGCCGCGTGCGGGGATCGTGCACCGACTGGACAAGGATACTTCCGGCCTGATGGTAGTGGCCAAAACGCTGAAAGCGCATACCGATCTGGTCCGCCAGATGCAGGGACGTACGGTGAAGCGGGAATATCTGGCGCTGGTGCAGGGCGAAATCGACCGGCCGGGAACAGTCGATGCGCCGCTTGCGCGCGATCCCATCCATCGCACCAAACGCGCGGTTCACCCAATGGGCAAGAATGCTGTCACCCATTACACCATCGAAGAACGTTTTCCCAGTTCGACCCTGGTGCGCTGCAGCCTGGAAACGGGCCGTACCCATCAGATCCGTGTGCACATGAAGCACATCAACCATCCGCTGATTGGTGACAAGACCTATTCCAATGTCCGGCGCGGACGGGCCATGACTTTTCCCCGCCAGGCATTGCATGCCACCAAACTCGCGCTGAATCATCCCTATACCGGCGAGCGAATGGAATGGAGCACTCCGTTGCCGCAGGATATGGAAGCGCTGTTGAGTGTGATGAGGGCTGGAGGCACCTGGGGCGGTTGATCCCGGTATGATTCCGGGATGAAATGCATTCATCCCGACTGGCCCGCGCCACCCAACGTTCGTTCTCTGGTAACCACCCGCGTTGGCGGTATCAGCCAGCCTCCCTATGACAGTTTCAATCTGGGCAGCCATGTCGGCGATACGCCCGAAGCTGTGGCAAGTAATCGGGCAAGATTGCGCGAGCATTGCCCTTCCGAACCAAAATGGCTGAATCAGGTACATGGCAAGGCAGTCGCTCTGGCCGACGGTCATGTTTCTCCCGTGGATGCCGATGCCAGCGTGGCGTTTGAATCCGGCACGGTTTGCGCGGTGCTGACGGCGGACTGCCTGCCCGTACTGTTCTGCGACCGGCAGGGAACGCGTGTGGGGGCGGCGCATGCAGGTTGGCGCGGGCTGGCTGCCGGTGTGCTGGAAGCCAGCGTGGCAGCCTTGCAGTGCGAATCCGAGAACATTCTGGCCTGGCTGGGGCCGGCCATCGGACCGCAGGCTTTTGAGGTGGGGGATGAAGTGCGCGAAATATTTGTTCGCGATTTGCCTGAAGCCAAATCGGCATTTGTTCATAAGCAACCCGGAAAATGGCTGGCGGACATTTATCTGTTGGCGCAACTACGATTGGCGCGTGTTGGTGTCACCGATGTTCATGGAGGCGGGTTCTGCACGTATTCCGATCGCGAGCGTTTTTTTTCCTACCGGCGTGATGGAGCCACGGGCCGCATGGCCTCGCTGATCTGGCGGGTGTGACTTTGTCCATCCCGTATAATCCCCGGTTTTCCAGTTCGTGAAAATTTAATCAATGTCCGCATTGTCCTGGATACTCACTGCCACTGCGCTGGGCGGGCTATTGAGTGTATTGCTTGCCGGTTTGTTCGCATTTGCTGCGCACCCGGCCTGGGTGCCGCGTCTGGTGAGTTTCGCGGTCGGCACATTGCTGGGTGCAGTGTTCCTGGAGGTCTTGCCGCATGCACTGGAACACGGCGAGGCACATCAAGTGGCCACAACCATCCTGGTGGGTGTCCTGGTGTTTTTTGTGTTGGAGAAACTGGTGTTGTGGCGCCATTGCCATCACGAAACCTGTGAAGTGCACGGGCTTGAGCCGGAGCCGCACAGCCACAGCCATCACCACAATCACGATAACCATCGTGCGGGCACGATGATTCTGGTGGGCGACACCTTCCACAATTTTGTTGATGGCGTGCTGATCGCGGGCGCTTTCATGGCGGACATCCAACTGGGTATCGTAACGGCGCTGGCGATTATCGCGCACGAACTTCCACAGGAAGTGGGCGACTTTCTGGTGTTGTTGCATTCAGGCTTTAGCAAGGCCCGCGCATTTTTCTTCAATTTGCTGAGCAGCGCGGCAATGATTCTTGGCGGCTTGCTGGGCTATGTCGCACTAGAAGGCATGCAGGAGTTGACGCCTTATCTTCTTGGTATCGCGGCCGCAAGCATGATTTATGTGGCGGTCGCCGACCTGATTCCTGGGCTGCACAAGCGGCCGGAACTATCCGCCACGCTGGAGCAGGTGTTACTCATCGGCGCGGGGATTGGCCTCATTGGCCTCATCGGCCATGCGTCGTGAGCGGAGACGCCGCGGCGTGTCGAGCAGATAAAAAACCAGGGCGACAAGCGCGCCGCCAAAGACAAGGATCATTATTCCCTTGAAAATGGATTCGGATGTGATCACCATCATCATCAGAATATAAAGCAGCGCGATCAGGACGACATACATGAGCAGCGGTATTCCAAAAGTTGGTTTTGTTTCCCTCGGTTGCCCCAAGGCCACGGTGGATTCTGAACGCATTCTTACCCAGTTGCGCGCTGAGGGCTACCTGATTTCGCCTTCTTACCTGGAAGCTGATGTAGTGGTGGTCAACACCTGCGGCTTTATCGACTCCGCGGTGGAGGAATCCCTGGATGCCATCGGCGAAGCCTTGAAGGAAAATGGCAGGGTGATTGTTACCGGGTGCCTCGGTGCGAAAGGCGACGTGGTCAGGCAAGCGCATCCTTCCGTGCTGGCCGTGACCGGCCCGCATGCGACCGATGAAGTCATGGCAGCCGTGCATGCGCAATTGCCCAAGCCGCATGATCCCTACACCGATCTGATTCCCGCGCAGGGTGTACGGCTCACGCCCCGACATTACGCCTACCTGAAAATCTCTGAAGGCTGTAACCATCGCTGCACCTTCTGCATTATTCCATCCCTGCGGGGTGATCTGGTGTCGCGTCCGGTGGGTGAGGTCATGAACGAAGCCGAAACTCTGGTCAAGGCCGGTGTGAAGGAACTGCTGGTGATTTCTCAGGATACCTCGGCTTATGGGGTTGATGTGAAATACCGCACCGGCTTCTGGAATGGCAGACCGCTCAAAACGCGCATGACCGAACTGGTTGGCGCGCTGGGCGAACTGGGCGCCTGGGTGCGGCTTCATTACGTATACCCGTATCCCCATGTGGATGAAGTGATTCCCCTGATGACCGAGGGCAAGGTGTTGCCCTATCTCGACATTCCTTTCCAGCACGCGAGCGAACGCATTCTGAAATTGATGAAACGCCCGGCGGCGGCGGAGAAGACGCTGGACCGCATCCGTGCCTGGCGCGAAGCCTGCCCCGATCTCACCTTGCGTTCAACATTCATTGTCGGCTTTCCTGGAGAGACCGAAGCAGAATTCGAAGAACTGCTGGATTTTCTGGATGAAGCAAAACTTGACCGGGTTGGCTGTTTTCCATATTCGGATGTGGAAGGCGCGGCGGCAAATTCTTTGCCGGATGCCGTGCCGGAGGAAATCAAGGAAGAACGGTTTGCACGCTTCATGGAAAAACAGGCGGATATTTCCGCGCGGCGGCTGGAAGAAAAGATTGGCCGTGAAATGACCGTGCTGGTGGATAAAATTGACGAAGAGGGCGATGCGATTGCGCGCTCGGCTGGTGATGCGCCGGAAATCGATGGCGTGGTGTTTATCGAGGATGCCGAGGGTCTGGCGCCCGGGGACTTCGTAAATGTGGTGATAACCGATGCTTCGGACCATGACCTTTGGGCGGAGCCTACTGAATAGGGTGACCCAAGTTGGTGCTTGATTAGTGGTTTTGCATTATTTTTGTGCGTCTGTGGCGATTTTGGTTAGGGTTGATTTGTCATTTATCCTTAATATTCAAAGGGTAAGATTAGTCTGGCTAAAGTTTTGGTTGGGCATGCCCGTTGCTATAGCCTTCCCGAGCGCACCAATTCCCATGTATTCGTACTCTTTATTATCAAGGAGCACCCATGCAAACCTTTAAATCCTTATTCCTGGTTGGCGTTTCGCTGGCGTTGTTTCAAACATCGGCTTTCGCGGCTGAAGAGGATATGTGCCGGAACGGTTACTCCACCATGCTGCTGACTCAGAACGAGTGTAAAACCTGGTTGTCCACGCGCAAGGATCTGGATAAACGGGGTGACCTGAAGGCCTTGCAGCAACTGGACCAGCAAATGCAGGCGATGATGGAAGACCGAGCCTATGTCTGTCCCTGTACCTGGGATCGCTCACTGAAAGGTGTTGATCCCGCCAGAAGCGCACGCTTCTGATTTGCCGCGGCGCCGTCAGTAGCGGTTGCCGAACTCATCCATCCCAGTGTAATTGCCGGGCGTAACGCCTGGAAAGTCTTGATCTGGCCGCGCCGCCTTTCTGGACCGGCGCCAGAACTTCCACCTGTCATGGGGTCGCCATGTCAGGGAAGTCCCTTCGGAGGGATCAACAACACTGAACGTTCTGCCAGCTTTCATCAACTCGCCTATCCAGTTCGAGTCAATGTCGTTCAATTCGGCTATCCATCCTGTCATGTCGTTGTTCTGCCAGCATCGGTTCAATTGATCGAGCAGACAAAGTGAGGAGTCGTCGATGCCAGGTTGCCAGCTTTCAGGCAGCGCATGCGCAGCGGCGCTCGAAAATTTTGCGATGGCCCGAGCTGTGAAATCACGCCCGTAAAAAGACGTTTTGCACGGGACAACTGGCGCCGTTGGAAGCGTTCCGCCGCCCCAGAGCCAAAGAGAATTGATCGATGGCAAACCGCGGGATTCGCGCGCCTGATTCACGGGATGGCTGAAAAGCAGCATTTGCGCTTCGTTCAACAGTTTGCGCCAACGCATGGCGCTGTCACCCCGGGGCAGAAGCGGGTCGATATGCCTGCCCAAAGCCTGGGAGAGGGGTGTGGTGGTGATGCGGGGATCATCTGGAACGCGCAGGTACCAGCGATCCGGTTGCATGGGCAGCGGCGAAAAGGTATCACCAAAATGCGAAGCCAGTGAATCACACAGGGCCTGCGCTTCATCGGCTGAAATATCCAGCTCATCAAGCAGTATCAGCTTGTCACGGTGTATCTGAATATGGGTTGGGTCGGCACGCAGCCAGTAGTCGCTGCCCGCCCGGCCGTCGTCGAAGGCATAGGTGATAGCGGCAAGCGGCAAGTCCGTCTGCCGGGTAATGCCAAACTGGCGGCAGAGCAAGGCTTCAACACTTTCGATCTCACACGCGTTTTTGGTTCCGCGCACATCAAGCAGGGAGAGCGCGGAAAGTCGGGATACTTCCGTTTCAGGCAAAGCTTGAATGGAGGCAAACAGGCCAGGAATAACCAGTTGAAGCATCAAGCGAGTCTACCGATTAAAATCTTGCCATGCGACAGCTTTTTCACCAGATATCAATCAACACACATGGCAAGGGGCTATATATGCTGAGCCCCACCGTCGCGCGATGGGTGTCGCAGTCAGATATCCGCGACGGCTTGTTGACCCTGCTGATTCAGCACACCTCTGCCAGCCTGGTCATACAGGAAAATGCCGACCCGGATGTACGTACCGACCTGGAGAAATTTTTTGCCCGTCTGGTACCTGAAGGTGACCCTCTCTACGACCACACGCTTGAAGGGCCGGATGACATGCCGGCTCACGTGCGCGCGGCACTCACGCAGTCCAGTCTTTCCATCCCGGTTGTCAATGGAGAAATGGCTTTGGGAACCTGGCAGGGAATTTATGTTTTCGAGCACAGGCGGGCGCCGCAGAACCGGCATGTCATGCTGCATCTGATGGGCGAATGATTTGTTATGCTATCGGCTTGTCAGGCTATTCAAGTTGGAATTGTCAGCAATGCGAGTTTTATTGATTGGAATGACGCTCTCCAGTCTGGTTATGGCTGTGCCAGCATTTGCACGTCATCCCCAGTGTCCGGCGCTGTTGACGGATGGGGAGTGCGATCAGCTGGAAACGATCATGATGTTGCGGGATAAACAACTCGAAGAATACGGCCGACGGATTGTTGAATTTGCCAGGCTCATGACTGAGCGCCATCAGACCTGCCAGTGTGATGACTGGCTGATCAAATGGGCAGACAGTGTCCATGACGGCTTCAAGCATCAAGGCAAATAACCCAGAAAATTATAAGTGCAATCTTACGAACTCCTGGTCGGCCTGCGTTATACCCACGCCAAGCGCCGCAATAATTTCATTTCCTTCATTTCCCTGGTGTCGATGGCCGGCATTGCGCTGGGCGTGGCGGCGCTGATCATTGTGCTGTCGGTCATGAACGGATTTCAGGAAGAACTGCGCACCCGCATTCTTGGCGTGGCTTCGCATGTGGAGATAACCGGAAGCACCAACACGCTTGCGAACTGGCAGGACACTGCCAGACAGGTGAAAAGCAGCAAGGAGGTGGTGGACAGCGCGCCTTTCGTCATGAATCAGGGCATGCTGGCACTGGGAGAAAATGTGCGCGGCGCCGTAGTGCGCGGGATCTTGCCCGATACCGAAGCGCAGGTGACCGATCTGGCGAAAAGCATGAAGGTGGGAAGCCTCGACCGGCTCAGGCCAGGCGAGTGGGGCATCATCCTTGGCGCTGAACTGGCCAACGCGCTGGGCGCGGGAGCCGGCGACAAGGTGACAGTCATCACCCCGCAGGGCAATATTACGCCAGCCGGGATTCTTCCGCGCATGAAGCAGTTTACGGTGCAAGGCATTTTTCAGGCGGGCATGTTCGAATATGACTCGGGCCTGGCGCTGATTCATTTGCAGGATGCGCAAAAACTGGCCAGGCTGGGAGATGAGGTTTCCGGCTTGCGGCTGAAAATTGATGACCTGTTCCGCGCGCCATGGGTAAGCCGTGAACTTGCGCAGAAGCTGCCGGGCTTTTACGTTTCCGACTGGACGCAAAGCCATGCCAATTTCTTTCGCGCGGTAGCGATAGAAAAACGCATGATGTTTTTAATCCTAATGCTGATCGTGGCGGTGGCGGCTTTCAATATTGTTTCGACGCTGGTGATGGCGGTCACCGACAAGCAGTCGGACATCGCCATCCTGCGCACGCTGGGCGCCAGGCCGGGCAGCATCATGAAAATTTTCATTATTCAGGGGGCTTTCATTGGCGTGTTCGGAACGCTGATTGGGGTCGCATTGGGGGTGTTGGCAGCGCTCAATCTGGAAACCATTGTGCCCATCATAGAAAAAATGCTGGGCATGGATCTGTTCCCGGCCGATGTGTACTACATCAGTGAATTACCCTCGAAGCTGGTCTGGAATGATGTGGGCATCATTGCCGCGGTATCGTTTGCGCTGACCCTGCTGGCCACGCTTTACCCAAGCTGGCGCGCCTCCAGGCTTAATCCGGCGGAGTCCCTGCGTTATGAGTAATAGCGCACATGAAAGTAACGTTATGAGTAATAACGCGCATATGAGTGGCGCTATGAGTAACGCAGTGCTGACCTGCAAGGGCCTGACAAAAAGCTACTTTCAGGGCAGGCTGGAAGTACCGGTACTGACAGGCGTTGATCTTGAAGTAGGCAAGGGAGAGTCCGTCGCCATAGTTGGTGCATCGGGTTCCGGCAAGTCCACGCTGTTGCATCTGCTGGGTGGGCTGGATGCGCCATCGGGCGGCAGTGTGCAATTGCTGGGCCAGGATCCGTTCCGGCTCTCCGAGGAGGCGCGGTGCTCCTTGCGCAATGAGGCGCTGGGCTTCGTTTACCAGTTTCACCATCTCCTGCCCGAATTCACCGCTGCGGAGAATGTCGCCATGCCGCTTCTGGTCAGGCGCATTCCCCGTGAAGACGCGCTGGCCCAGGCGGCCGATACACTTGGAAAGGTTGGGCTGGGGCACCGCCTGGAACATCGACCTGGCGAACTCTCCGGGGGCGAGCGTCAGCGAACCGCGATTGCACGTGCGCTGGTGACGCGACCCGCCTGTGTGCTTGCCGACGAGCCGACTGGCAACCTAGACCGTCATACCGCCGATACGGTTTTCAATCTCATGCTGGATTTGCAGCGTGAATTTGGTACCAGCCTGGTTATAGTCACGCACGATACCGGGCTAGCGGGCACGATGAACAGGCAGTTCCATCTGGTTGATGGCCGGTTGAGACCGCTATAAGTTTTTTCCGCCAATAAAAAACTTGGATAAATCCAGACGGCTGGCAATGCTACGCTTCAGGCTTCTGCATGTTTGTGACTAGAGGAAGCCATGGCTGAAAAGCAATACACCCCCATCAAAGCCGCCAAGCTGCATAAAGGCATTGCGTTGCATCGCATTGAAAAAGTGTATTCGGAAACCGTCAGCCTTGATGATCCAGCCGCCGTGGTCATGACTGACCTGAAGAAAATTTCCGCCGTGACGATCCGCCCGGAAATCAGCATCGAGATTGCCAGCCAGCGCATGAAACAGCGTGGCGTGCGCATGCTGCTGGTCACGGATGACAACGAGGATATTGTTGGCATCATCACCTCGACCGATCTGCAAGGACCCAAGCCCATGAAGCTGGTCCAGCAGCGTGGTGGTGTCTACAAGGATATTCAGGTTCGCGACATCATGACCGATCACGACCAGCTTGAAGTGCTGTGCATGGATGATGTGGAAAAAGCCGTGGTGGGTCAGATCGTGGCCACGCTCCAGCTATCCGGACGACAGCATGCACTGGTGGCGGATCGTCCGCCAGGCAGTCAGGTACAGTCCTTGCGCGGCATTTTTTCGGCAGCCCAGATTGCCCGCCAGCTGGACACGGATGTATCCGCGCCGAAGATCGCCCAGACCTTTGCGGATATCGAGCGCCTCATCACCAAGAGCTGACAGCCAGTCCGGCTTGCAATCCGGATTTGCATGAGGCTCTATCTCATTGCTTTTGCGGCAGGCGTGTGGCTGCTGCAACAGCAGTCTGAACTACCGGATGCTCGCTGGCTGTGGGCGCTGCCGCTATTCATTACCCCTTTCTTCCTGCCACGAAGTGAAATTGCCTGGCGTAAATGGCTTTCGAAATTTCTGCTTGTATTGACCTGCGTCTCGCTGGGTTTTGCCTGGGCAGCATGGCGCGCGCACGTTCGCCTTGCGGACAGCCTGCCTGCAGCCTGGCAGGGCGTTGATATTCGCGTGGCAGGCGTTTTGGCGAACCTGCCCGACCGGGATACGCGAGGCGAGCGATTTGATTTTCGCGTGGAGAACATTTTGACACCGGGCGCGCGGGTACCGGAACGCATCCGCCTGAGCTGGCCGGCGCCGGAATGGAACAGTGAGGAAATCCAGCAGCGCTTGAAAGCCGGGGAACGCTGGCGATTCACTGTTCGGCTCAAGTCACCGCACGGTACCGCCAATCCGAATGGATTTGACTATGAAGCCTGGCTGCTGACGCGCAACATCCGTGCTACTGGCTATGTCCGCGAACAAGCGCAACCCGAACGGCTGTATGAAAGCAACCGGCCAGTTGATCATCTTCAGGCTCTTCGTGACCGGATTCGAGAGGTCATCGGCAAGACTCTGGGAGATCACCCGCAGGCCGGTGTCATCATCGCACTCGCAGTAGGAGATCAGGGTTCAATTCCACACGGCAACTGGCGGGTCTACAACCGTACGGGAACCAATCACCTGATGAGCATTTCGGGGCTGCACATCACGCTCTTTGCCGTGCTGGTGGGCGGATTAGCCTATGCGCTTTGGCGCAGGCATCCATCGCTGATTCTGAAACTGCCTGCACGCCGTGCTGCGCTTCTAGCAGGCTGGCTGGCCGCGTTGGCATATACGCTCCTGGCCGGATTCCAGATCCCCGCGCAACGCACCCTGTTCATGTTGACCGTTCTGGTTATTGGCTTGTGGCTGCAACGCGAGCCGCGCCCGTTTTCCTTGCTGGTTCTGGCATTGTTTGCGGTTCTGCTGATCGATCCATGGGCAGTGCTGGCGCCGGGATTCTGGCTATCGTTCGGCGCGGTGGCTGCCATGATGTGGGCAGGGCAGGGTCTCATCGGGCGGAGTGGCAAGCTGGTCATGTGGACGCGAGCGCAGGCCGCGGTCACGCTGGCCCTCGCTCCAGCCTTGCTGTTGCTGTTTCACCAGATTTCGCTCATCTCGCCACTGGCCAATGCGCTGGCCATTCCGGTGGTCAGTTGGGGCGTGGTGCCGCTTGCGCTGGCGGGCGTGATTGTCACCCCTTTGCTTCAACTTGCCGCCGGCCTCATGCAGGGTGTGGAGACGGTTTTGCAGTGGTTGTCGGCATTTTCCTGGGCAAGCTGGTCGCTGCCTGAGCCAACGATCACGGCTTTCCTGCTTTCGCTGGTGGGTGTCATCTGGCTGCTGGTGCCCGGACTGCCCGCGCGCTGGCTTGGCGGCTTCATGTTCATGCCGTTGCTGTTCCCGCCCGTCTCGACTCCTGTAGAGGGAAGCTTTGAAGCCGAGGTGCTGGATGTGGGCCAGGGTACGGCTGTTCTGATACGCACGGCAAGGCATACCCTGCTTTATGACAGCGGCCCTGCGCTGGGCGACAACGATGCCGGCCAGCAGATCGTATTGCCCAGATTGCGCGCACTGGGTATCTCCCGACTGGATGGGTTGATTTTGAGTCACGATGATCTCGACCATACTGGCGGCGCGGCTTCCATCATGCGGGATGTAGGGTCAGGCTGGCTGATGAGTTCGCTACCCGAAGGCCATGCATTGCTTGGCCGGACTTCAATTCGTTGCATACGCGGGCAGCGATGGCAGTGGGATGGCGTGAGCTTCGAAATTCTCAATCCGACAATTCATGCCCATGAACAAACCGCCCGTTTGGACAACGACAAGAGCTGTGTGCTTAAGGTCGCGCTTGGAACCCAAAGCCTGTTATTGACAGGTGACGCCGGACGGATCGGCGAACTGGAAATGACAGAACGGGTAGCTGAAAAGCTTTCCTCCACTGTGTTGATGGCCGGCCATCATGGCAGTCAGACGTCGTCGATTGAGGAATTCGTCAATCTGGTCAAGCCGGAACATGTCATTTATTCAAATGGCTGGAAAAACCGTTTCGGCCACCCGCATGAAAGTGTGACAGCGCGTTTACGGGGTTTGGGTGCGGAACCGCATCGCACCGATTATCAGGGCTGGACGCGGGTCAGGTTTTCGGACAAGGGTGTACAGTTCGAGCACTGGCGCGAGCAATATAAGCGGTATTGGCAACAGTCCTTGTAAGATAATCTTCAAATGCCCAAACAATCCAAGAAAACCGCCTGCCTGTTCCTGTCCGGCGTGGACGATGCCATCGCATTGCTGGATGCCGGCGAATATGAGCCCGTACGTAGTGCACTGACACTTGTCTGGCCGGTGCTATTGCCATTGAAAACACCTGCAGGAAGTTCGATGCTTGCCCATGTGGTGGGTACGGCAAAGATCGTAGAGGACCTCAGGCTGGGGCAGGAGGCTGTGCTGGCGGCGCTGTTGTTCGCGCTGGTCGATCGCGTGGATGCCAAGGCACTGGAGCCGTTTGGCGAGGCAGTGGCCCTTGCCAAAGCCGTGGCGGCAATGTCCCGCATCGAAGTGCTTGCGCGTGGCGCACAGGATCCTGATGTGGAAGCTGCCACGCAAATCGAATCGTTGCGGCAAATGGTGCTGGCCATGGTGCAGGATGTTCGCGCCGTTCTCGTCAAACTTGCGGAACGCACGCACGCGCTTCGATGTGCCGCGAAAGCCGATCCGTCATTGCAGGTTCAACTGGGACGGCAGGCTCGCGATCTGTTCGCGCCGCTGGCCAATCGTCTCGGGGTCTGGCAGATCAAGTGGGAAATGGAAGACTGGACCTGTCGCTATCTGGAAGGCGAAACCTACAAGCGCATTGCCGCGTTGCTGGATGAAAAGCGCGGCGACCGCGAGCGCTACATCAATGCAATCCTGGCAACGCTTAAAGCGGAACTCGACAAACATGGCATCAAGGCCGATGTCATGGGCCGTCCCAAGCACATTGCCAGCATCATCAACAAGATGCGGCGCAAGGACCTCGGGTTCGAACAGCTTTACGACATCCGTGCCGTGCGCGTGCTGGTGGAAAAGGAATCCGACTGCTACGCCGTGCTGGGGATCGTGCACAACCTGTGGCAGCCGATTCCAAGCGAATTCGACGACTATATTTCGCACCCCAAGAGCAACGACTACCGTTCGCTGCACACCGCTGTTATCGGGCCGGAAGACAAGGCGCTTGAAGTGCAGATCCGCACTTTCGACATGCACAGGCATGCCGAACTCGGCGTGGCCGCGCACTGGCGCTACAAGGAAGGCGGCAGGACCGATGCCAGAATGGAAGAGAAAATTGCCTGGCTGCGGCAACTGCTGGAATGGAAAGACGACGTCGCCGATGCCGGGGAATTCACCGAGCAGTTCCGTACCGAGCTCTTTCAGGATCAGGTTTATGTGCTGACGCCGATGGGCCGTGTCATCAGCCTTGATCGCGGCGCTACGCCAATTGATTTTGCCTACGCGCTGCATACCGACCTGGGTCACCGTTGCCGCGGGGCGCGCGTTGATGGCGTGATGGTGCCGTTGGTCAAGGCGCTGGAAAACGGCCAGCGCGTCGAGATTCTTACAGTCAAGCAGGGCAATCCCAGCCGCGATTGGCTTAACCCCAATCTGGGCTACATCAAAACCCATCGGGCGCGAACCAAGGTGCGAACCTGGTTCAAGCAGCGCGACCAGGGCGAACTCACGCAACTAGGACGGGCGCAACTCGATAAAGAGCGAAAGCGGCTTGGCGTGGGTGATGTCAATATCGACAAGCTTGCCCAGAACCTCAAATTCAAATCCGCCGAGGAGTTTCTCGCGGCGTTGGGCAGGGGCGATGTGGGCGGGCAGAGCTTTATACGGGCGCTGCGTGAACAGGGTACGCCAGTGGCGGAAGTCCAGGTCAAGGCCAGACTGCCACGAAAATCGATCAGCGGCGTCATTGTCGAGGGCCTGGGCGATGTGCCCATCACTCTTGCGCGCTGCTGCAAACCCGCGCCGCCCGAGGCCATCATCGCCTACACCACGGTCGGCCGCGGCGTCACCGTGCATCGCCGATCGTGTCCAAGCCTGCCCAAGCTCAACCCTGACCGCATTCTTCGCGCCGGCTGGGCGGACAGCAAACCGGAAGCAGGTTTCACCATCGATATCCGCCTCAGGGCGTTTGACCGACAGGGTTTGCTGCGTGATGTGTCCGATGTATTTACCAAGGAACGGGTGGATGTGTTGCGGGTAAATACCGAATCAGTCGGCGAATACGCCAACATGGCATTGACAATCAAGGTCAGGGAAGCCGCCCAGATCAGCCGCCTCATCAACAAGCTGGGTCAGGTACAGAGCGTGATTGAGGTGAGGCGAGGGTAATGGTTGTCTGGGAAGTTTGAACTTGATTTAAACCGCGTACGGATTATCCGGGTTAAAAATCTTCCCGAATCCTCAGGTAGCGCGGGTGACGCGGCACGCCGCTTTTCGTCAGGTGCTGGTAGCGATAGGTGATGCGTGTGCCGATGGGTGGCGGCTGACGGCGTAGCGCGTCGGAAAGACCGCTGCCGATGCTGAAGCGCTTGTTGTCCGGCATTTCCATTTTCAGCGCGCCTGTCATGCCGTGATATTTGCCTTTTCCCGGCTCGTAACCCACCACGAGGGCTTCGGCATCCTGCCAGGGTTTCAGCTTCAGCAGTACATTGCTGCGACCGGTGAGATAGGGCGCATCGGCGCGGTGCAGAATCAGGCCTTCGCCACCCGCGCGCACCACGGCGTCGAGGCGTTGCATCAGTGCGGCGTTGCCTTCCACGCGCGTTTGTTCGACGGCTTGCAGCCAGGGTACACCGGCCTCGGCAACAAGCCTTTTCATGTGCTGGATGCGTGCGCTGAAATCGCCTGCGGCGCCGGGTAATTCGAATACCAGATAGCGCACCTGCCGCCATTCGGCGTCCACCGGTTCGAGCTTGCGCACCGTGCCTGACAGTGCGTCGAACTGGTTACGGCCGATCCATAGTTCGCCGTCGAGCGGTTTCTCCGGGAAATTCGTGATGAACCAAGACGGTGCGGGTACAACACCGCCACCGCGAAAGTGCAGGGTCTTGCCGTCCCATTGTGCACGCACGCCATCATATTTTTCGCTGACCCAGTACTGGGCAACGTCGATGCCAGCGGTGTAGGTTTCGGCCAGCAGCATCGCTGGTGCGTCAGCATGGACGGGGGTAATCCACACGGCCCAAACCATGACTAGCGACACCAGTACTTGCATCCATCCAGGTACTTGTGAATAAACCGTGCTACGCAGATTACTGGGCAGTGTTGGTACTCGTCGAAGCAAGTCTTCCTGGTAAGGTATGCTGGCGTGGTAGGTGTGATTGAGGTGGATGAAGTCAGACATGAACTGGAAGAAGCGGTTAGCTATGAATTAAGTCTAATTCAATGATACGTTTTAGGCTGAATGTATAAAAACCATGTTGGCTAAGTTGAGGCCATTTCCTTCTGCCGCCTACGGGAAAACCTGACGAATTCGATGTTGAGAAAACTTGAATGGTCACTGCCACCTTCCGTTTTTACGAAGAACTGAACGACTTCATTGCGCCCGACAATCGAAAGCGGGAATTCACCTGCCCATGTGCACGGGCGGCGACGACCAAGCACATGATTGAGGCGCTGGGTGTGCCGCATACCGAGGTGGAGCTGATCCTGGTGAATGGCGAGTCGGCGGACTTCAACCGGATTCTTCAGGATGGCGACCGGGTGGCGGTTTACCCGCGGTTCGAAGCGATGGATGTCACGCCGTTACTGCGTGTGCGCGAGAATCCTTTACGTGATACCCGCTTTGTTGCTGATGCGCATCTGGGCGGACTGGCCCATATGTTGAGAATGCTTGGCTACGACACGCTGTATGACAACCACTTTCACGACGACGATATCGTTGCCATTAGCGGGCAGGATGGACGCATCGTGCTGACCCGCGATCGTGAACTGCTCAAGCGTAAAACCGTGACGCATGGCTGTTTCGTGCATGCGCTGAAATCGGAACAGCAGTTGCGCGAGATTGTGGAGCGGCTGGACCTTGCCCGAAGCGCGAAGCCGTTTACCCTGTGCCTGCATTGCAATGCGCCGCTGCGTCCTGTCGACAAGGCCAGCGTATTCGATCGGCTGCCGCCCAGGGTGCAGGAAAATTACGAGCGATTCAGTACCTGTGATGTGTGCGGCCGGGTGTTCTGGGAAGGCTCGCACTGGCGCAACATGAGGCGGGTGCTGGATGGGGTGTTGAAGGACGCGGCCTCCGCAGGCAAAGCCTAGCATCGGCTGCGCTTGCAGGCCGATACACATCCCCGCTACAATGGCGGCTCTTTAGGCGCGTAGCTCAGCTGGTTAGAGCACCACCTTGACATGGTGGGGGTCGTTGGTTCGAGTCCAATCGCGCCTACCAATTTTCACAGGGCCGGGATGGCCAGAAGTTGTTTAGGGAGCTTATTGGCTCACGGAGGTTGCGAAATGTCACCGCGAACTTGTTTTTTCTTTATTGGATAAAAAGCCGTCGCAGTCATTTGTTTGCTCCTGTTGCAGATGTGAATGAAAAGCGCGGTTTACCGCGCTTTTTTGTTTCGGAAATGGATAAATCATGGTGAATGTCACCCTCCCGGATGGGTCGGTCAGAAGTTTCGACAAGCCTGTGTCAGTCGCAGAAGTCGCGGCCAGCATCGGCCCCGGTCTTGCGAAAGCTGCTTTGGCAGGTCGTGTAAACGGCAAACTGGTTGATACCGGATTTGTAATGGATGCCGATAGCAGCCTGGCGATCATTACGGACAAGGATGCCGATGGGCTGGACTTGATCCGGCATTCCACCGCCCATCTGCTGGCCTATGCGGTCAAGGAGCTGTTTCCCGACGCGCAGGTGACCATCGGCCCGGTGATCGAGGATGGCTTTTATTACGACTTTTCCTACAAGCGGCCCTTCACGCCGGAAGATCTGGAAGCCATCGAAAAGAAAATGGCCGAGCTGGCAAAGAAGGATATTCCTGTCGAGCGCAGCGTCATGCCGCGTGACGAGGCAGTGAAATTCTTCAAGGACATGGGCGAGCATTACAAGGCCGAGATCATCGCCAGCATTCCGACCAACGAGGATATTTCGCTTTACCGCGAGGGAGATTTCATCGATCTGTGCCGCGGGCCGCACGTGCCGTCCACCGGCAAGCTGAAACACTTCAAGCTGATGAAGCTGGCCGGCGCTTACTGGCGTGGCGATTCGAAGAACGAAATGCTGCAGCGTGTGTATGGTACGGCCTGGGCCAACAAGGATGATCTGGGGGCTTATCTGCACCGGCTGGAAGAAGCCGAAAAGCGCGACCACCGCAAACTGGCCAAGCTGCTGGACTTGTTCCACATGCAGGACGAGGCGCCGGGCATGGTGTTCTGGCATCCCAATGGCTGGGTGATCTGGCAGCAGGTCGAGCAGTACATGCGGCAGAAATTTGTCGAATATGGCTACCAGGAAGTTCGCACGCCCGCCGTGATGGACCGCACCCTGTGGGAAAAATCCGGCCACTGGGACAATTACCGCGAAAACATGTTCACCACGGCCTCGGAAAACCGCGATTACGCAGTCAAGCCGATGAACTGTCCGGGGCACGTGCAGATTTTCAACAGCGGGCTGCACTCTTACCGCGATTTGCCCTTGCGGCTGGCGGAATTCGGCGCTTGCCACCGCAACGAGCCTTCCGGCGCGCTGCACGGCATCATGCGGGTACGGGGATTCACCCAGGATGACGCGCATATTTTCTGCACCGAAGACCAGATCGAACAGGAAGTGGCGGACTTCATCGTCATGCTGCAAAAAATCTATGCCGACTTCGGTTTCAACGATGTACTGGTGAAACTCTCCACCCGGCCGGACAAACGGGTTGGCTCGGACGAAAGCTGGGACAAGGCCGAAGCAGCGCTGGATGCTGCGCTCAGGAAAAACGGTCTGGCATTTGACCTTCAGCCGGGTGAAGGCGCGTTTTACGGTCCCAAAATCGAATTCACGCTCAAGGATTCGCTGGGCCGCCTTTGGCAGTGCGGCACCATCCAGCTGGATTTCAACCTGCCAGTGCGTCTGGGCGCGGAATTCGTGGACGAGGACAATGGCCGCAAACCGCCTGTAATGCTGCATCGTGCCATTCTTGGGTCTATGGAACGCTTCATTGGCATTCTTATCGAACACCATGCCGGCAATTTCCCGGTCTGGCTGGCGCCAGTGCAGGCCGTGGTGCTGAATATCACCGATGGTCAGGCCGCTTATGCACAAAATGTCACAGAAACCCTAAGAAAAGCGGGTATCCGGGCGGTTCCGGACTTGAGCAATAACAAAATAACCTATAAAATTCGAGAACATAGCTTGCAGAAGCTGCCTTACATTCTGGTGGTGGGCGACAAGGAAATGGCAACTGACAGTGTTGCGGTCCGCGCCCGCGGCAATCAGGATTTGGGTGTGATGTCTGTAAAGGATTTTGCAGAGCGGCTTGCCAGCGAAGCGCAGGCACGACAGTAAGCAAAAACGATATGCAAATGAGGAGCGGGCAACATGCCGCTCCTTGTTTATTTTGCCCTTTTGAGGGTTTGACTTGGAGAACGGCTCATCGCTACTGATAAACAGACACGGATCAACGGTGAAATTGATGTACCTGAGGTTCGTTTGATTGGTGCTGAAGGTGAACAACTGGGTGTCGTAAACTTGCGTCAGGCAATGCAGGTTGCGGAAGAGGCGGATCTGGATCTGGTGGAAATTTCCCCGAGCGCCAAACCGCCGGTCTGCAAGATCATGGACTTTGGCAAGTTCAAGTATCAGGAAAGCAAAAAACAGCACGAAGCCAAGCTGAAACAGAAGCAGGTCCAGGTTAAAGAAGTGAAGTTCCGTCCTGGCACGGACGAAGGCGATTATCAGGTCAAGTTGCGCAATCTGGTGCGGTTTTTGACCGAAGGCGACAAGGCAAAAGTGACGTTGCGGTTTCGTGGCCGCGAAATGACGCACCAGGAACTGGGTCTTGCACTGCTGAAGCGGGTGGAAGCGGATCTGGCGGAAATTTCCGTCACCGAGCAGTTTCCCAAAATGGAAGGCCGCCAGATGATCATGGTGCTGGGGCCGAAAAAGAAGAAATAAGCTTGTTCCGGACATGAAGTGCCGGAATAAGTGCCCTGATTAAGGCGGACATGCAATGCTGCTTTATCAGGACTAAACAGGCGCAAGCCTGACACAAGTGATCGACAGGTCAACCAAGTGCGCCAAGGTGGCGCCGCCTGTCTTCATGACATAAATGGAGCACTAAAAATGCCGAAGATGAAATCCAAGAGCGGCGCTGCCAAGCGTTTCCGCGCACTGGGTAGTGGCAAGTTCAAGCGTACCCACGCTTTCCTGCGTCACATCCTCACCAAGAAAACCACCAAGCGCAAGCGTCAGTTGCGTGGCATGGCTGTTGCCGATGCCACCAACCAGAAAGCCATGCGCAAGATGCTGCCCTACGCATAAGGAGGATAGAACATGCCACGCGTAAAAAGAGGTGTAACGGCCCGTGCCAGCCACAAGAAAGTGCTTGATGCTGCCAAGGGTTACCGCGGCCGTCGCAAGAACGTATTCCGCATAGCCAACGAAGCGGTGATGAAAGCGGGGCAGTATGCCTACCGCGACCGCCGCCAGAAAAAGCGCCAGTTCCGCGCCCTGTGGATTGCCCGTATCAACGCGGCAGCCCGTGAATGCGGCCTGTCCTACAGCGTATTCATGAACGGTCTGAAGAAGGCTGCCATCGAGGTTGACCGCAAGGTGCTGGCCGATATTGCAGTATTCGACAAGGATGCATTTGCCAAGCTGGCTGCTCAGGTAAAAGCCGGCCTTGCTGCCTGAGTAATACTGCTGTGAAAAAGAGGCCCGTGAGGCCTCTTTTTTTGTTGGTAACCACGAGAGATTCATGCGCAACCCCAACGAAATCGTTGCCGAAGCACTGACCGCCATACGCGGGTGTCAGGATATGCCCGGTCTGGAACAGGTCAAGGCCCGTTTCATGGGCAAGCAGGGCGCTCTGACCGAACTGCTGAAATCGCTGGGTGCGATGTCCCCGGAAGAACGCAAGAATGCGGGCGCGCGTGTCAACGAAGCCAAGCAGGCCGTCGAGGCTGCGCTGAAGATGCGCCGCGAGTCGATACAGGACGCAGAGCTCGAAAGAAAACTGAAAGAAGAGACCGTCGACGTGACGCTGCCCGGGCGTGGCCGCGGACATGGCGGACTGCATCCAGTCAGCCTCACGCTGGATCGCATTCAGGCGCTGTTCCGTTCCATGGGATTTGAAGTGGCCGACGGGCCGGAAATCGAAACTGATTTCTACAACTTCACCGCGCTGAACATCCCGGAAGATCATCCGGCGCGCGCCATGCACGATACCTTTTATCTTGAGTCCGGCGACGTGCTGCGCACGCACACCTCGCCGGTGCAGGTGCATTACATGCAATCGCACCAGCCCCCGTTCCGCATCATTGCCCCGGGCCGGGTGTACCGTTGCGATTCCGATGTGACGCATACGCCCATGTTCCACCAGGTTGAAGGCCTGTGGGTCGACGAGTCGGTTTCATTCGCCGACCTGAAAGGTGTGCTGGCGGATTTCATGCGGCGCTTTTTTGAAGTGGACGATCTTGCCGTACGTTTTCGTCCATCGTTTTTTCCGTTTACCGAACCCTCAGCTGAAATGGATATCGGCTGCGTGATCTGCGGCGGCAGCGGTTGCCGCGTCTGCTCGCACACCGGCTGGCTGGAGGTGCTGGGCTGCGGCATGGTGCATCCGAATGTGTTCAGGCATGTGAATATCGACCCCGAAAAGTATTTGGGTTTTGCCTTCGGTCTCGGCGTGGAACGACTCGCCATGCTGCGCTACGGCGTGGATGACTTGCGGCTGTTTTTCGAGAATGATCTGCGCTTCCTGGCGCAGTTCAAGTAAGGGTGGATGCTTATGCAGTTTCCAGAATCCTGGCTCCGCACCCTGGTCAATCCGCAACTGTCGACGGCGGAACTCGCCCATCGCCTGACCATGGCCGGGCTGGAAGTTGAAGCCATCCAGCCTGCCGCGCCACCTTTTTCGGGTGTCATCGTTGGTGAAGTGTTGTCCGTTGAGCCGCATCCCGACGCGGACCGTTTGCGTGTATGCAAGGTGAATGTTGGGGAGAGCAGCCCGCTGCAAATCGTATGTGGCGCTTCCAATGTGGCAGCCGGACAGAAAGTGCCTTGTGCACGTGCGGGCGCCAGGTTGCCCGCCATGGAGATCGGCGAGGCGAAAGTCCGCGGGATCGAATCCTTTGGCATGCTCTGCGGCGCGAGCGAAATCGGGCTTGAAGACAAGGTTGATGGCTTGCTGGTGCTGCCGCCGGATGCGCCTGTGGGGACAGACATACGCACATATCTGGCGCTGGATGACAGCATCATCACATTGAAGCTGACACCTAACCGCGCGGATTGTCTGAGCCTGATCGGGCTGGCTCGCGAAGTATCAGCAGTGACCGGAACGCGGGCCTATCTGCCTTCCCAGCCACCGGTGATGAAGGAAATCTACGACACATTCAAAGTGGAAGTGCATGCGCCGGAAGCTTGTCCCCGTTATGTGGGCCGCGTAATCAAAGGCATCAATCCGGATGCGCCGACGCCGGACTGGATGGTGATGCGGCTGGAGCGCAGTGGTATTCGCTCGATTTCTGCCCCGGTTGATATTACCAACTATGTGTTGCTGGAACTCGGCCAGCCCATGCACGCGTTCGACCTGGACAAGCTGGCTGGTGGCATCCAGATTCGCTGGGCCAGCTCGGGTGAAAAAATCGCCCTGCTGAATGAGCAGACAGCGGAACTGTCTTGCGACATGCTGGTGATAGCCGATTCGAGTGGGCCGATTGCGTTGGCCGGAATCATGGGGGGCGCGGCCACCGCGGTTGGGCTGGAAACACGCAATATTTTCCTTGAAGCAGCCTTCTTCTCACCGGAAGCCATCACCGGCCGGGCACGACGGTTGGGGCTGACAACGGACTCCTCCCATCGCTTCGAGCGTGGGGTGGATTATTCGAATACGAATATGGCCATGGAGCGCGCAACCAAGTTGATGCTGGAAATCTGCGGCGGCCAGCCAGGCCCTGTCGTCGAGGAAACCGGCAAACTGCCCAGGCGCGAGTCTATCAAGCTGCGTCCGAAACGGGTCACGAAAGTGCTGGGTATCGAACTGACCCACGAAGTCATGCGCGGCTATCTTCAAAGGCTCGGTTTGACTGTCCGGGATGATGGCGAAACCTGGCATGTCACACCGCCGGGTTACCGGTTCGATCTGGAAATCGAGGAAGACCTGATTGAAGAACTGGCCCGGTTGCATGGCTATGACCAGATTGAGGCGCGTGCTCCCCATGCCGGAACGATCATGCTGCCGGTTGAGGAAACGGTTCATGCTGTTTCACTCCTGCGAAATTTTCTGGCTGGACGCGATTACCAGGAAGTCATTACCTACAGTTTCGTTGATCCGGCCTGGGAAGAGGCTTTGTCAGCCAGTGACACTCGGATTGCCTTGAAAAACCCGATCGCCAGTCAGCTTTCGGTCATGCGTTCGACTTTATGGGGTGGGTTGATCAATGCGCTGGCAAACAACCTGAATCGTCAGCAAAGCCGGGTCCGCCTGTTTGAAGCGGGCCGTGTTTATTTACAGGAGGCAGACAGGTTGCGGCAGCCGCATCATCTTGCAGGGCTGTGTTACGGGCCAGCCTTTGCCGAGCAATGGGGCGTGGCGGAACGTGCGGTCGATTTCTTCGATGTCAAAGGCGACCTGGAAAACCTGCCGGGAATAGCTTTGGAATATCGGCCGGAGAATCACCCAGCGCTCCATCCAGGACAGTGCGCCCGACTTTATATCAATGGCAATCCCATGGGCTGGTTGGGTACGCTTCACCATAAACTGGTGCAGCATTTTGACCTGCAGGCCGCGCCAGTACTTTTTGAGATCGAACTGGATGTGCTCGGCAACCGGGTTCTGCCACGCCATCAAGGGCTCTCGCGTTTCCCTTCCGTGCGGCGTGATCTTGCCTTCCTGGTGGACCAGGGCGTTACGGTCGAGGCGATCCTGAAAACCATGAGCGAAGCGAAAGAAAGCTTTGTCCGCGAGCTGGCCCTGTTTGATCTTTACCGGGGTCAAGGGGTGCCGGCTGGGCAAAAAAGCCTTGCATTCCGGGTAGTTATGCAAGATACTGAACGTACGCTCACAGAGTCGGAAGTGGAGACGGCTGTGGCGCAAATTGCCGAATCCGTGATCAACCGGCATGGAGCAAAACTCCGGTCCTGAGGCTTGATAATCATGACAACCCTAACCAAAGCTGAACTCGCCGATCTTCTGTTCGAAAAAGTTGGACTCAACAAACGCGAGGCCAAGGAAATGGTCGAAACGTTTTTCGAGGAAATTCGCAATTCGCTGGAAGCAGGCGATACCGTCAAGCTTTCCGGCTTCGGCAATTTTCAGTGCCGTGAAAAACCCCAGCGCCCGGGCCGCAATCCAAAAACCGGCGAAGAAATGCCCATCTCGGCGCGGCGTGTCGTGACCTTCCACGCCAGCCAAAAACTCAAGGCCATGGTGGAAGACGCCGAGCATGACGGAAGCCTCCAGTCAGAGTGAACTGCCGCCGATCCCGGCCAAGCGATATTTCACCATTGGCGAAGTTGCCGAATTGTGCGCGGTCAAGCCGCATGTATTGCGTTACTGGGAACAGGAATTCTCACAGCTCAAGCCGGTAAAGCGCCGGGGCAACCGCCGTTACTATCAGCATCACGAAGTTCTTCTCATCCGTCGCATCCGTCAACTGCTGTACGAAGAAGGATTCACCATCAGCGGCGCACGCAACAAACTCGAATCGGCTGATCCGGTAAAACCTCAGCCTGCCAGGGAAAGTCAGGCAAGGGACCTGACGCCCGCGGAGCTGCGCGAAGAGCTGGTTGCCATTCGCGATTTGTTGTCAAAGTAGTTCGACTGGCGATGCAAATGCTGGTATCATCTCGGGCTTCGTCGGGGCGTAGCGCAGCCTGGTAGCGCACCTGCATGGGGTGCAGGGGGTCGGAAGTTCGAATCTTCTCGCCCCGACCAATTTCCCCTATATCAGCTGCAACTTTTCACTGCATTCCTCTTCTGAAACCTCGCGAAAAGGTGAAGCAACGTTGTAAAATCAGCCGCATGTCTTGCGGCTTTTTTATTTCCTTCGTCACCCGCGTTTCTTTCAGCAATTAATCATGCGGATTCTGCTCAGCAACGACGACGGTTACTTCTCACCTGGTTTGGCTGCGCTCGCAAATGCGCTGGAGCCGTTGGCCAGCATCACGGTCGTTGCGCCAGAAAGGGATCGCAGCGGTGCCAGCAACTCACTTACGCTGGATAGGCCATTGATGCTGAGGCAGGCACCTTCCGGTTATTACTTCGTCAACGGCACGCCGACAGACTGTGTACATCTGGCGGTTACCGGCATGCTCGATCACCTGCCCGACATGATCATCTCCGGCATCAACCATGGCGCCAACATGGGCGACGACACCATCTACTCGGGCACTGTTGCCGCGGCAACCGAAGGCTTTCTGCTGGGTATTCCCGCGATTGCCGTGTCACTCGCCAACCTTCACGACGGACATTTTGAAACCGCGGCGCGGGTAGTGACCGAGCTGGTGAATCGTTTCCAGCACAACCCCTGGAAGGAAACAACCCTGCTCAACGTCAATGTGCCCGATGTTCCTTGGGAAGATCTGGAACAATGGGAGGTGACCCGTCTGGGCAAGCGGCACAAGGCCGAGCCGGTCTTGAAGTCGGTCAACCCGCGTGGCCAGACCGTGTACTGGGTAGGCGCAGCGGGTTCCGCGCAGGATGCGGGCGAGGGTACGGATTTTTTCGCGGTAGCGAATAACCGCGTCTCCATCACGCCGCTGCAAATCGACCTGACGCATTACGCGCAAGCAGAAAGCGTGAAAGGCTGGCTGGCGTGAACAACAATCCGCGCGCCGGCATTGGCATGACATCGGCCCGAACACGCGGACGCATGATCGAGCGGCTTCGCGAACAGAAAATCTCCGATGCCATGGTGCTCGCCGCCATGGGCGTAGTACCCAGGCATCTGTTTATCGACCAGGCGCTGGAAAGCCGGGCTTATGATGACACGGCATTGCCGATCGGATTCGGCCAGACCATATCCAATCCGTACATCGTCGCGCGCATGACCGAGCTGGCCCGTAACAACCGGGCATTGCAACGCGTGCTGGAAATCGGCACCGGATGCGGCTATCAGGCGGCGGTACTCGGCCAGGTTGCAAAGGAGGTCGTGACCATGGAACGCATTGCCGCGCTGGTTGGTCAGACACGAAAACGCTACCGGGATTTACGCATCAACAATGTCAAACTCAAGCACGGTGATGGCATGCAAGGCTACGCCGAAGGCGCGCCTTATGATGCCATCGTCATCGCAGCGGCGTTCGCTGCTGTACCCGAGGCGCTGAAATTGCAGCTGGCTGATGGCGGTCGCCTGGTCATGCCTCTGGGCGATGATCAGCAAGTCCTGCTGGTGGTAACCCGTCTTGGTGATGAATTCGTAGAAGAAAAGCTCGAAGCGGTGAAGTTCGTACCGTTGCTGCCAGGGGTCGCGTGAAGGCATTACTGGCTGCACTCGCACTATCCATGCTGGCGGGTTGCGAGGCGCCCGGCTTTGCGCCGATCGGCGAACTGGTAAAGCCCAAGCCCGCGACGTCAGCCAAAGCGGTTTCCAAGCCTGCGACGAATACTGGTCCATCCACAACTTCAACCGTAGCACGAACAGGCGAGGTTGTCGTGCAAAAGGGCGACACGCTTTTTGCCATTGCATTTGAAAATGGCTTGGACTACCGGGACCTGGCTTTCTGGAACAACCTGCCATCCCCAGACGTGATTCAGGCTGGACAGGTCCTGAGGCTGACGCCACCGGCTGTCCTGTCAGACAAGGCAAAAGAGGTGGAAACTCTGCCCCTGCGGGATGCCGGTCAGCCGCTTGTGAAGACAATCAGGGAAGCGCCACTGCTCACCGAACCCAAAGCCCAGCGATTGCCCTATTCCGAAGCAAACTGGGCACTGCTGACTGGAAAAACGCCTGAACCGCCCAAGGCGGTTGGTGTTCCCCAAGCCGGCGTAGCACCCCCCACAACAAGCATCGCGCCAGGCCAGGATGCCGAAGAAGAATGGCGCTGGCCTGCCGAGGGTTCACTGATCGGACAGTTTGGTGAAGGCGGCGGAAAGGGCATCGATATCGCGGGTGAAAAACAGTCCCCGGTATTTTCATCCGCTCCCGGGAAGGTGGTATATAGTGGCTCGGGATTACGCGGTTATGGAAAAATGGTTATCGTCAAACATCCGGGTGAATACCTGACCGCCTATGCCCATAATCATGCCATCCTGGTCAAGGAGGGGCAGTGGGTTAAAAGCGGACAGAAAATAGCCGAAATGGGAGATACGGAAAGTGATCGCGTCAAACTGCATTTCGAAATCCGGCAGTATGGGAAGCCGGTTGACCCGCTGAAAATCCTTCCAGAGCGCAAATGAGTCAAGAAGACGAACCCATTGAAGAGCAGGAAGAGGTCGAAGCGCCAGAGCCTTCCGGACACGAGGAAGTCGAGGCGCCGCCTGTAGAGGAATTTGATATCCAGGCGGATGTCACCCAGTTGTACCTCAATGAAATCGGCCAGGCGGCACTGCTGACAGCCGAACAGGAAGTTGCCCTGGCGCGGCGCACGCGCGATGGCGACTTTGAAGCCCGCCAGAAAATGATTGAACACAACCTGCGGCTGGTGGTGAACATTGCCAAGCATTATGCCAATCGTGGTCTGGTGCTGCTTGATCTGGTGGAAGAGGGTAATCTCGGCCTGATTCACGCGCTGGAAAAATTCGACCCCGAGCGCGGCTTCCGCTTCTCGACCTATGCCACCTGGTGGATCCGACAGAATATCGAACGCGCCATCATGAACCAGTCGCGCACTATCCGCCTCCCGGTACATGTCATCAAGGAACTCAACATCTTCCTGCGCGCGCAGCGTCACCTGGAAACGCACGGCGTCACCGATCCCAGCCTCGAGGACATTGCCAGCCTGACAGGCCACGACGTTGAAGAAGTTCGCCGCGTGATGTCGCTCAACGAACGCGTAGCCTCACTGGATGCGCCGCTTGATATCGATCCCAGCCTTTCGCTGGGTGAAGCCATCGCCGACGAAAACAGCCAGATGCCCGAGGACATGTTGCAAAACGCCGAAGTGCAACGCCATGTACACGATTGGCTGGAGCAGCTAAACGACAAGCAGCGCTGGGTGATCGAACGCCGCTTCGGCATCAACAACAACGACATCTCCACCCTGGAGGATCTGGCGGTGGACCTGAAAGTCACCCGCGAGCGCGTTCGCCAGATTCAGATGGAAGCCCTGCGCGTCCTGCGCAACATGCTGCGCCGCAAGGG
>ERZ1645185.27-NODE-27-length-69628-cov-7.762580_pt1 | contig 69628 bp, 64 predicted proteins | sample MGYA00575351_ERZ1645185 | MGnify/ENA primary metagenome ERZ1645185 (study PRJEB40838, sample SAMN11284767) | freshwater sediment metagenome | isolation source: river sediment | host: Sediment | place: India: Jana village, Kanpur | collected 2015-12-17 ... | reverse complement strand
GTTGTTCTGGTTGGTCGGTTCAGTCCGTTCTGCCTGTTCTGTTCAGCAGTGGCAGTTCCCCCGACCTTGACCCAACTGTTTGGATTTGTGGGGCCAGGTCGGAGTCGAGACAACGGCGAACCGCTCTACAGAACAGGCAGAACCGACGGAACAGACAGAGCAGCATTCGAACGCGTTGTTCTGGTTGGTCGGTTCAGTCCGTTCTGCCTGTTCTGTTCAGCAGTGGCAGCTCCCCCGACCTTGACCCAACTGTTTGGATTTGTGGGGCCAGGTCGGAGTCGAGGCAACAGCGAACCGCTTTAGCCGCGAACGTGCGGCTCCTGCCCACGCCGGCGGCACGCCCGGTCGCCGGACGTGTCCGATGGCGGTAGCTTCGGACGTTCGGCCTCGTGCCCATCAACAGATGCCGGTGTCCAGCCGTTCGGTACGCAGCAACCCGTTCCGTTCCCCGTTCCCACCAGCCAGCCTCGACCGCATGCCCAACCCTCAGCCGTTCAGGCCATTCCGCCGCGTCGCGGCCACCGTGTTCGCCCTGCAGGCCGCCGTGTCGGTGGCCGCGCCCCTGCACGCGCAGGCTGACGCGCCATTTCTGCGCGTTCGCATCGACGACGCCCGCAATCGTGCGCTGCTGGAAATCCCGGCCGGCCAGCTGAACAAGGACTTCCTGCACACGGTCACGTTGGCCACCGGGCTCGGCAACGGCGCGCTCGATCGCGGCCAGACCGGGCCCAGTGGCATCGTGCGACTCGAACGGCGCGGCAACCGCGTGCTCATGGTGCGCGACAACTGGACTGCGCGAGCCCCCAACGGCGATGCGGCCAATCAGCGCGCCGCGTCCGATGCCTTCCCGCGCTCCATCGTCGCGTCGCTGCCCATTGAGAAGGACACGGCAGGCACGCTCATCGTCGATGCCACGTCGGTGTTCCTCGCCGATGCCTACGGCGTAGCCGACGGCTTGCGCGCCGGTGGCAGCGCGGGCGGAACGGCCGCCGCTGCGCCAGGCGTGGGCAGCTATCGGCTCGATGTGTCGCGCAGCTATCTCGATGGCGAGCGCACCAAGGCGTTCCCGCGCAACACCGAAGTGCACGCGGTGCTCACCTTCGTTACCGATCAGGCACCACGCGGCCGTGGCGGCCTCGCGCCGGATGCGCGCGCCATGACCTTCGAGCAGCACCACTCGCTCATCGTGCTCCCCGATACGGCCGGCTTCCGGCCGCGCAACTACGACCCGCGGTTCGGCTACGGCGGCACCTCGTTCTTCGATCTCTCCAAGGGGCTCGATGGCGACTACCGCGGCGGCTTCATCAACCGCTGGCGGTTGGTGCCCAAAGATCCGGCCGCCTACGCGCGCGGCGAGCTGGTGGAGCCGGTCACACCGGTCACGTATTACCTCGATCCGGGCATCCCGCCGCAGTATCGCGAAGCGTTCCGTGAGGGCGGCAACTGGTGGGCCAAGGTGTTCGAGGCGGCCGGCTTCAAGAACGCGTTCCGCGTGCTCGACTTGCCGGCGGGCGCCGATCCCATGGATGCGCGCTACAACATGCTCATGTGGGTGCATCGCTCCGGGCCCGGCCCGAGCGTGGGCCCCAGCTACAGCGATCCGCGCACCGGAGAAATCGTGCGCGCGGTGGTGCGCATGGACGCCTGGCGGTCGCTCATCGATTACAACATCTGGGCCGGTACCGTGCCGGCGGCAGGGGCCAACGGCCCGAACGTGAACGCGGAAGACTTCGCCATGGCGCGTCGTCGGCAGCATACGGCGCACGAGATCGGGCATACGCTGGGGCTGCAGCACAACTACATCGCCTCGTCGCAGAACCGTTCGAGCGTCATGGACTATCCGTTCCCGCTCATCACGCTCGACGCCAACGGTCGTCCCGATCTGCGCAACGCCTATCGCAACGGGCCGGGCGCATGGGACACACTCGCCATCCGGCTCGGCTACACATGGTATCCGTCGGCCAGCGCGGAGCAGAGCGGGCTGGCGACCATCATGAAAGACGGCCTCGCCAAGAACGTTCGCTTCATCAACGATACCTATGCGGGTTCCAACGGTTCGCAGCCATGGGTAACGCGCTGGGAGGAGGGTAGCGATGGCTTCGACGCGGTGAACCGTTCGGCGGCGGTGCGTCGTGTGCTCATGGCCAACTTCGACGAACGCGCCATCAAGCCTGGCGAACCCATGGCGCTGCTCAACATGCGTTTCGCGCATGTGTACCTGCACCACCGCTATTCGCTGGAAGCGCTGTCGAAGTACATCGGTGGCATGGATTTCACCTTCACGCTGCGTGGTGATGCGCAGACGCCCACCACGGTGATTCCGGCCGCTGATCAGCGGAAGGCGCTGGGGTTGCTGCTCGATGCCATTGCGCCTCGGGAACTGGTGGTGCCGGACAAGGTGCAGCGCCTCATTCCGCCGCCGCCGCCGGGCTTCAACACCGATCAGACGTGGATCGACGGCAGCACCGGCACGATGTTCGACGCTATCACGCTGGCTGGCGGGCTCGCGACCGAAGTGATCGGCTACATTCTCGATCGTGAGCGGGCGGCGCGCGTGGTACAAACGGCGGCGAACGACGCGAAGGCGCTCACGTTGAACGAAGTCACCGACGTGATCGTGCAGCGCACGTGGGGCGCCACGTTGCCGGCCGGCAACGCCGAGCGTTCCGTGCTGCGGGCGTCGCAACGCGCCGCGCTCGACATTCTGCTCGATCTGGCTGGTGATGCGCGGGCATTGCCCGATGTGCGGGCAGCGGCTGTGCACGAACTGCGCAAGCTCGACACGCGCCTGTCGCGCGCCTTCACCACCGATGCCGCGCAGCGTGCGCACATCGAAACCGCGCGAGTGGATATCGAACGCTTCTTCGACGGCGACGATGTGCCGGCAAAGCGCCCGCGCTACCCGGTGATCGTGCTGCCGTGGCCGTGATTCCAGAGTAACGAGCCGAGCGAAACCGCTCGTCGGAGGCCACGAAGCAGCGGAGGCCCCGGAGAACAGCCAGGTGCTGTCTTCGGGGCCTCCGCTTTTTGTGACCGTCTACCGTTCAGCCACCCGAAGGGAGCGCGGACCGAACGGCCGTATCTTCGCCCGCCACATCTTCGTTGATGTCGAGTGCACCGTTGCGCACCTCGAGCACTTCACCAGGCTCCACGACGGCCATCGTGCCGTTCGACGCCATGACGCCCGTTGCGGCGCCGCGATCACGCGCGGTGATGGTTGGGCGACCGTTGAACGCCTGAATGCGCGTGCCCCGCGTCGACGACAGCTCGATATCGATCGTGCCCTCGCTCACATTGAGCTCTGCATCGGGCGTCACGATGTGAAACGGCAGAGCGTCGTTTGATAGCGCGACTTGGCCGCTGCCCCGTACCCACCGAATGAGCCGTGGGCGAGCCCCGATACCGCCCCACAGCGAGAAGCTGCGCACCACATTCACGACGCTGCCGGGGCGCAGCGTCACGACGGTGCCATCGGAGAGCGTGTGCCGGGCTTCTGCGCTACCGGCAGCGAGGCGCTGCGGTGCAACGCGATGCATCACCAGTGCGGTGAATAGCGCTGCGCCGGCCAGTGCGGCCAACGGCAAGGTCGAACGAGCGTCGAAACCGCGACGCGTCACGCGCGGGTCCAGCGAACCTGAAGTCGACACGGCACGGCTCCTCGGAGGGGATCACGTGGTCGCGCTGAGATTTCTCCCCGCGACCTGCGGTTTGCAGTCTACGCCTACCGCCGCCGTCAGTTCCCTGTGTAAGGACAGTGGGCGCCTCGCTGCCACGAAGCGCCAAATGCTGCCATCGTTTGTCCCTGTCCCCTCAGCGAGCCTCCCCTCAGCGCGCCTCGCGCGCGAGGCGCAACAGCGACCACAGAATCCATACCATGCTCACGATATGCATGATTTCCGTGGCCACGACCGTGGTGAGTGTGAACAGCTCGGCCCCCTCCATATACGGCTCGTACGCCGCCGCGATGGGGCCCACGCCATACACGCCAATCACGATGGTCGAAATCACGGTAAACCAGCGTACGGCGTGATCGGTAAAACGGGCCAGCAGCCAGTACACGATGCCCGCGAGCACGGCGCCAATGAGGCTCGCGACCACGGTTTCCATGAGGCCGATGGTCATGCGACCATACCGGAGGGCGGCGTAGTACACGCCGACGTTGCTGGCCGTGCTGCCCACCGCCGCCACGAGCGTGGCGAGCGGTATGCGGCGCAAGACGACGCGATCGTCAGGATTGAACCAGTAGCTCATGGCGCCAACCGGGGGGGGCCAAGTGCTCCGTTCCGTGCCCCTGGGACCGTCAGGCGCCGAGCTGGCTCTCCACAAACCGCGTCGCCAGCAGGGCCTCACGCGAGCGACCGTTGGGGTCCTGCCGAGCGCGAATGGCGTTGACCATCTCCAGGGCCGAATGCTCCGTTGGCGGGTGCTGGGCGTCGCTTTCGCCAAGCGGCGTCACGCGCTCCCCCCAGCGCACCAGCAGGGCGCCGAAGGTGAGCCCGCCGCCGAAACCCGGCATGAGAATGAGGCTCCCCGGCTTCACTCGCCCTTCCTTGAGCGCATCCACAAGACTCACCGGCACCGTGGCCGCGCTCATGTTGCCGTAACGCTGCACCGTGAGCATCACGCGCTCCATGGGTACCCCGGCGTACTTCGCCACGGCCTCGATGATGCGCAGGTTGGCCTGATGCGGCACCACGAGGTCGATGTCGTCGGCGGTCACGCCGGCCGCCTGCATGACCCGTCCGCAGGCGTCGCTCATGCCATGAACGGCCCGCTTGAAAATGGCCTGCCCGTCGAAGTCCCAGAGTGTGTCACCGTAGTGCAGATCGCCGTTCACATACGAGCAGCCCATGCCGCGCACCCGCAGCGTCTGTCGCGCTTCGGCGTCGCACCCCAGCACCGTGCCGATCACCCCGCTGGGAGTGTCGCTGGCCTTCAGCACCACCGCCGCCGCGCCATCGCCGAAGAGCACCGCAACACCACGGTTACTCCAGTCCATGAACGGACTTATGTACTCCACGCCAATCACCAGTGCGTTCTGCACCATGCCGCTCTGAATCATGGCCGTGGCGGTCGACATGCCGTACAGGAAGCTGGTGCACGCCGTGTTCACGTCCATGGCGGCCGCGCGCGTGGCGCCGAGCGCTACCTGCACACCGGAGGCGGAGTTGGGCACCTGTTCGTCGGGGGAGCAGCTGCCGTACACGATGAGCTCGAGCGCGCCCGCGTCGAGGCCGGCACAGGCCAAGGCCCGCCGACTCGCCAGCGTGGCCATGTCAATCGCCGACACGTGCGAGATCCGGCGTTCCTTCATGCCGGTGCGCTGGGTAATCCACTCGTCGTTCGTCTCGAGGAAGGTCGAGAGATCGTCGTTGGTGAGAATGGCGGGCGGGAGGCCTTCGCCCCAGCCGGTAATGGCGGCGTAGCGGGTCACGGAGTGGTCGCCGAAGGGTGGAACGCGACCCCGCAGGAGGGAGACGGGGCGCTCGTGGGAAGGCTACGGACCGGCTCGTGGCGGGACAAGACACCCCCGGCGTCTACGTCAGACGCAGCGCCGTCGTACGTCGCACGACGCATGGTCGCCGACCGCTGCGCGGCCGATGATGACGGTGTCCGTTTGCGGTCCGACCCTACTCGTGCCGGTATCCTTCATGTCACCGCGTCCCACGCCCCGCTCCCATTGCCTGCTGCGCACCGCGCGCGCGCTGCCACTGTTCCTGCTGGCCGCACTCACCGGCACCGCCTGCACCCCCTACGCCGTGCACACCACCGCCCAGCCGTTGCTGCGCGGGGAAACGTCGAGTGGCACGATCTTCACGGTGGTCCCGGCCGGCGCCAAAATCGACGACTCCACCAGCCACGCCATGCCAAGTCTCGACTGGGAGCGTCGTAGTGGCCTCGATGATCGATCGGATGTTGGTTTACGTATAAACTCCGCTAGTGGCGCAATAGTGACCTATAAACGGCGCTTGGATGGTCCTACGAATAAAGGTGGAGTGGGAACGGCCCTGTTGGTCGGCGCGGGGTTCGTCAACCTCGGTATGCATGCCCACGGGGAGGTCACGCTGATTACCTCGGCCACCGACAGTGGCCGCACGGTCATTCCGTACGCCGGCGTGCGAGCCATTCAGATTGTGCCCCTCAGTACCGATGCCGTGAGCGACAAGCCCACCATTGGCGTGTTCGGTGGCACCCGATTCGGGAGCCGCGAAGGGGGCGTGTCCGTGGAACTGGGGGTGTTCTACGATCGCTCTGCCCTCGGACTGCGCCGCAACGATCTGGTCGTCGTGCCCTCGGTGGCCTTCCACGGCCTGTCGTTCAAGCGGCTTTTCGCCGACGCCATTCCGCGGGCGCCGGGTGCCCGCCCCTGCGCCTTTGCTTCAGGCTGCCTGCGGAACCGATGAACAGCGCCTAATCTCCCTGTGCACCGTCCTGCACCATTTCACCCAGGGGAGTCCGAATGTTCAAGAAGTTCGCCGCCGAAGCACTCGGCTTGAGCGACATCGGTATCATCGTGTCGGCCAAGGATTACGACAAGGTCGACGCCGATGACTATCTCTTTCACGAAGACCAGGAAAAGATCTTCTTCCTCATCAAGAGCAAGAAGGACGAGTACTGCTTCACGAACTACGCGCTCATTCACGTCGATGGCGAATCGGCCATCTCCAGCAAGCGCGTGATCAAGCGCTACGACTACGCGCACTACCAGTTGGCGAACGTGACGATCGAGACGGCCGGCACGATCGATCTCGACATCGAGCTCAAGTTCACCATCGGCGATCACCTGTTCAGCATCGATGTGCGCAAGGATCACATCGAGCAGCTGAAGGACATCTACAAGGCGCTGCACACCATCGGCAAACTGCAGCGGCACGACGAGCAGGGACGCGCGAACGCCATGTCGGCGGCGTCGGTGCTGGGCTCGATGCTCAAGATCAACGGCGCCATCGAGGCGGCGACTGTGGCGTCACACTATCGCACGGTGCTCGACGAACTCAACGACGCCGTGCTGCACCGGCACCTGCGCAAGGACTACAGCGCGGTGTTCGAGAAGTACATCCACGCGTGAGGCGTGGCAGGATCAGCGGAGAAAGCGGCGCGCCACCTGCTCCAACCGGTCGTCACCCGCCTTCTCCGCCTCCTGCAGCATGACCTCCACGTACGGCTTGAGGCCGGGCTCGCCCCAGTAGTACCCGGTGGCGCGCTCGGCCAATTCCGTCTCGCCCACGCGCGCGGCTTCGAGCAGCGCCCGCGCCGCAACCCGGTCGTAGTCGGGATCGCTCTTGTCGGGCAGCCCATAGTTGCGACGCGGTTTTTCTCCTTCCGCGTCGTCGCGCAAAAATGCCATCGACATGCTGCCTCCCGGCGTAGAGTAGAACCGTGAAAGTTAGCACGTTCAGGGGAGCACGTGCAGCGACGTTTGCGCCATGGTTGGCTAGATTCCCCACATGTCTGAACCCGCTGCCGCACCGAAGCCCGCCAACCCACTGCACGGCGTAACGCTCAAGATGATGATCGAGCATCTCGTCGAGCGATACGGTTGGCCGGGACTCGGCGAGCGCATTACCATCCGCTGCTTCACGCACGACCCGAGTGTGAACTCGAGTCTCAAGTTCCTGCGCAAAACGCCGTGGGCGCGCGAGAAGGTGGAGTCCCTGTATTTGCATTCAGTTGCGCACCCGCGAAAGCAGCCGCGCGTGGCCACCCCCGACTGATTCGGAGCGTCGCCATGTCCGGCCGCCTGCTCATTGCCCTGCTCTCAGTGTTGCCCAAGCACGCGCTCAGTCGCGCGGCGGGGTGGTTGGCCACGCGCACCGTTCCTGTGGGGTGGCGTGAGTCGGTGTATCGCGGCTACAGCCAGCTCTTTGGCGCCAAGCCGGAAGAGGCCGCGTTGCCGCTCACGCAGTACGTGAGCCTCAACGCCTTCTTCACGCGCGAATTGAAGCCGGGGCTCCGGCCACTCGCCCCCGATGCCATCGTGAGTCCGGTTGACGCAGCTGTTGGCGCATATGGGGTGATACAGGCGGATACGCTGGTGCAGGCGAAGGGGCGCACCTACTCGCTCGCCGCGCTGCTTGGCCACGCGGAGCTGGCGCGCGAGTTCGACGGCGGCACGTTCACCACACTGTACCTCTCGCCCAAGGACTATCACCGCATTCATGTGCCCATGCAGGGGCACATCGAACAGGCCACCTATCTGCCTGGTGCCCTGTGGCCGGTGAACGCGGCGGCGGTCGCCCATGTGGACAGCCTGTTTGCCGTCAACGAACGCATCGTGGTGCTGCTCAAAGGGGCCCGAGGCGGCCGCATGGCCATCGTGCCGGTGGGCGCGACCATGGTGGGCATGACGCGCCTGGTGTTCGACGATCTGCATACCAACGCGCGCAGGCGCGAGGTGCAGCATCGCGCCTACGCCCCGCCCATTGCGGTCGAAGCCGGGGGCGCACTCGGACATTTCGAATTTGGGTCGACCGTCGTACTGGTCTGCTCGCCCAAGGCCGGCACCATCGAACCGCTCACGCTTGGTGCGGCGGTACAGATGGGGCAGCGCATAGGCGCCTTGCCGTCGCAACCCGCGTGACGGCAAGGCGTATCCTGTGGCACGCTATCTAACCGATCGTGGCCGGTGCGTAGACCAGCCGTGAGCTGGACCTACCGCTCGTCGTCAGCCGGTGCCGCCGGCGTTGCACCGGCGCCCGCCGCAGTCGAGTACGCCGCCCCGGCGTTGTGTTGGTAAACCAGCTTGCCGCCGCTGTGCCCCACGTTCCAGCCGGCGGCGAGCACGGCCAACGTGCCTGCCGTGCCCACCAAGCGCATCGTTTTGCCGAGCGTGTTGGTCATCAGGCCACCGGCCGCCAGCACCAGTACGCCAGCGGTCACCACCAGAAACAGTTCGGCGGCCTCCTCGTGCTCGTGGATGGCACCCTTAGGCACCACCTGTTCCACACGGTCTTCCTGCTGTTCGCCGGTCTTGTCGGCGGCCACACCGCTAGCCAGAAGCAGCGCCAGCAACCCCACCGGAAACGCCCAGGCCACGTTCGGCTTCATGATGCGCTTGCCAAGGAACAGGGCCAGCACCGCGAAGAGTGGCACCAGGATGGTCAGGGCGATGGGCATGTGCACGATGAGGGCGTGCAGGGGCAGATTGTTCAGCATGGTTGGCTCCGGTTGAATATCCGTGGGGTTCGGCGCATATCGTCGCTCCCTACGCCTGCACTATCGGGACGCCATGTCTCGCGAACCATCCGGCAAACGACTCGCCAGAGCGGGAAATTCATCCGACATTTGTCGCATACCCACTGAATTCCGCATGGAAACCGAAAAAAGCAGCGAGCATTCGGACGCTTTGACCGGAACATGGCCCCCTGTTCTGGTTGGGTTTCTGCTGGTCGTGGTGGTCGGTGGGATTACGGATATCGTGCTCGATCGGCCGGCCTCGTGGTTCTCGCTGCACATTGCCGTGGAACTCGGCATGGTGCTGGTCAGCTTCACCTTCGCGATCTTCATTTTCCGGGGATGGCGACGGTCGCAGCAGGCGCTCAGGTCAGTGCAGGCGTCGCTGGTTGCCACCACCCGAGCCCTGGCCGAGCGACAGGCCGAGCGTGATGCGTGGCGGGCTCATGCCGAGCAGGCGCTCGCTGGTTTCGGGGCGGCCATCGACAAGCAGTTCAGCGAGTGGCAGCTCACGCGTGCCGAACGCGAAGTCGCGCTGCTGCTGCTGAAGGGGTTGGGGCACAAGCAGGCCGCGGCCGAGCTGGGCCGCTCGGAACGCACGGTGCGGCAGCAGGCCGTCGATGTCTACCGCAAAGCCGGCGTGCAGGGACGCTCGGAATTGGCGGCGTTCTTTCTGGCCGATATCGCGTTGCCGTCATGAGCCAACAAATCCCATCCGTGCCGGTGTTGCGCACGCCGCGAGTTGGCGTGGCGGTCATCGTGAAACGCGGCGACACCGTGCTGCTCGGGAAGCGGCGCAGTGCGTCGCATGGCGATGGAGTCTGGCAGTTTCCCGGCGGTCATCTCGAATGGGGCGAAGATGTGGCCGACTGCGCGCGTCGTGAGGCGCGGGAGGAAACGGGGCTCGATGTCGAGGTCGAGGGGCTGGGCCCATTCACGAATGACGTGTTCGCTGCCACCGCTGGCAGCGAGGCCAAGCACTACGTCACCGTGTTTGTGATCGCCCGCAGCGACAGCGGCGTGCCGCAGCGCTGCGAGCCAGACAAGTGTGACGAGTGGGCATGGTTTCGCTGGAATGCGCTCCCCAGCCCACTATTCCTGCCAATTGAACACCTTCTCGCCGGAGGCTGGCGCGTCGACGGGTAGTAGGGCCGTCGAACGCGCGCCGGATTACTTGTGGCGGAAGGTGATGCGGCCGCGATTGAGATCGTACGGCGAGACTTCGACGGTCACTTTGTCACCAGCCAGAATGCGGATGCGGAACTTGCGCATCTTGCCCGCCACCGTGGCGAGGATTTCGTGGCCGTTTTCGAGATTGACGCGGAACATCGTGCTGGGAAGGACGTCGGTGACGGTGCCTTCGAATTCGATCATGTCTTGCTTCATGCGCCCTCCTGTGGGCGGTCAGGACAGTGGAGCAGGGTCGGGATTTTCACGCAGTGCCGTCTCGAACGCCGACTGCAACTGCATGATGCACCGTTCGGCCAACTCCGGGGAGGTGTAACCCGTGGAGTCGACGCCGTTCGGATGCCAATGCCAACTCGTTTCGGCAGCGGCTGACACGACCAGCGATTCCTCCCACACCGAGACCGGCGGCGGGGGAACGTGACGGGCGCTCCGCTCGGGCACATGATCACCGCGGGGCGCGATGGTTCCGTTCCAGATGATGGCGAGGAGCTGGCCACCGGGCGGGATGTCGTTGCCGGTGCGGATGTGCGCGACCGTGAGTGCTACGGGGCCGAGCTGCACGATGCAGCGATCGGGGGACAGTCGCGTAATGGGGGGCTCGGAGGCGCTGCCCACGGCGGCGCGCTTGGCGAGGGCCACCAGAGACTCGGCGAGTTTCGTGAACTCGCGGGCGCCGACAGACTGGGCGCGATGCGACGTGAGGAAGTTCGTGCGGTCGGGGCCAAAGCGGACATCCGACGGTGCCACAGGTGTTGCGTGGTCGATCACGGGACCTCCCTACTGAAGACCGTTACTGAAGAGACTGCATCGCGTGGGAGCGGACTGTACCGCTCCCACGCGTGAGACAGAACGAAAATGCCGGACCTTGCGGCCCGGCACGTTCGTTTTAGCGCATGCGGGTGACGTTCTCAGCCGCGGGGCCCTTCTGTCCCTGCACGATGTCGAATTCGACAGTCTCGCCTTCGGTCAGCGACTTGAAGCCCTGACCCTGGATGGCCGAGTGGTGCACGAAGCAATCCTTCTGGCCGTTCGACGGCGTGATGAAACCAAAACCCTTCGCGTCGTTGAACCACTTCACGGTGCCGGTCGTACGCATTGCGTTGTACTCCTGATGATGGATCGATGCTGGATCTGTCGGAGCACAACGCCCGAGGGCGCGCATGCAAAACGATACCGACTTCCAAGTGCTCGTGATCGCCCTCACGATGGGCGCCATACCTATATGGCTACGACGCAAACGCATACGGGCCCGCTCGCTTTGGCAGGCCCGTTGTGTTCGGAACATGTCCACGCGCCTTTATGAACTACTGCGCGTGCGTCGCTGAAATGAATAGTACCCCGCAGTCGCCTTAGGGGCAATACACAAAGCGCAAAATCTTGGAATTGTTTCCGCCGATGGCCCCCGCCCCCGCCCCCGGCCCGCTCGGCACCCACCGCTTGCCGCGTCCCGCCCCGCGCCCTAGCTCTGTGCCATGCCGCCGCGTACCCCTGCCATTGCTGCCGCCCCCGAACCCACGGCCCGCCTCGCCCTGCTACGTGGGGTCAACGTCGGCGGCAAGCAGGTCGCCATGGCCGACCTCCGCACCGTGGCCGCGAAGCTGGGCTTCGACCAGCCTGGCACCCTGATCAACAGCGGCAACCTCGTGTACCGCACCACCACGGGCACCACTCCCGCCGCCGACGCCCAGCGACTTCACGAGGCCATCGCCCGCGAGCTCGGGGTCACCTGTACCGTGTTCGTCCGCACGCGCGCCGAACTGGCGAGCATCCTGCAGGAGTGTCCGCTGCGGGAGGAGGCCATGGCGCATCCATCCAGGTTGCTCGTCACGGTCTGGGACGCGCAGGTCACGGCGGCCATGCGCGAGGCCTTCACACAAGAACCGGTGACCGTCGAGCGATTCGTGGCCGGACCACAGGCGCTCTACTGCTGGTTCCCCGACGGCATCTCGGCCAGCACTGCGTACGAAAAAGCCACGCGCCGCATGGGCGACCACATCACGGCGCGAAACTGGAGTACCATGTCGAAACTGCTGGCGCGACTCGAACTGCTCGAGCAGCCTAGCAGCCCGGCCGCAACGACACCAACCGAACGGCGCGCATGACCCGTCATACCCCAGAGCGCATCACCTTCGCGGCACTCATCGAGCGGCACGAGGCCATTCTCTTCGACGCCTACGGCGTGCTGGTCAACGCGGCAGGCGCACTGCCGGGAGCCGGCGACGCGGTGGCTCTACTCATTGCCCGCAACCAGCCCTTTCTCGTGGTCACCAACGATGCGTCGCGTTCCCCTGAGCGCGCATCGCAGCGCTTCACGAAGCTGGGCATTCCGGTGCGCCCGGAGCATGTGCTCAGCTCGGGTATGCTCATTGCCCCGGCGTTGCTCGAGCACGGGATACACGGTAGGCGGGTGGTGGTGCTGGGAACCGGCGACTCCGCCAACTACGCTCGACAGGTGGGCGCGCTGGTGGTCGATCCCGATACCGCCAACCCGGCTGATGCCGTGATCATTGCCGACGAGGGCGGCTTCGATACCCTCGGCATGCTCGACGACACGTTGAGCATGATTCTCGCCGCGCACGCTCGCGGTCAGTCGCCGCTACTGCTGCTGGCGAACCCTGATTTGGTATATCCGTCGGGGGCCGGCACCTTCGGTTTCACGGCCGGATCGCTCGCCGGCATGCTTGAGCGCGCGCTCGAACTCCTGCTCGGCAGCGACGCACCGCGCTTCGAGGTGTTGGGCAAGCCCGCGCCGCGCCATTTCGAGACGGCACTGGAGCGGGTGGGCACTCGCAACGCCGTGATGCTCGGCGACACCCTGCACACCGACATCGCGGGCGCACATGGCGTCGGCATTGCCAGCGCGATCGTGATGACGGGTGTCACGACGGCCACGCAAGTCGAGGCGGCCGGCGTCCATGGGCCAGCGTATCTGCTCGACGGACTCGTCTCGTGATGTTCGAGCCTGGATGCGGCCAAGTGGGCCACGAAGCGAGTAGTTTCCCGTCATGATTGAACTGGGCGGTCTCCCTCTCTGGCGTGCCGATGACCGGGCCATGTGGACCGAGGCCCTCGCTGGCTACGACGCCGCGATTGCGGCGTTGCCGAACGCCAAGCTCATGACACACGATGCGTGGTATCGCCTGGAGCTGCCGGCGCGCGTGCACGCGCGCACACCCATGCACCTCACGCACGATGAGATGGTGCAGCTCACCGAGTGGAAGATGGCGCGCGGCGTGTGGCGCGCCCCGAATCTCGTGCTCGTGCGCAACAATCCGGTCGGCGCGGTGGAGGCGGCAACCAGCAGCGCGGCGGCATTGCTCGCTGAACCGGCCAAGGCCCTCGCGGCGGTCTGCGCGCTGGGCGGCGTGGGCCCCGCAACCGCTTCGGCGGTGCTCGCCGTGATGGCGCCGGAGCGTTTCCCGTTCTTCGACGAGATCGTGACGGGGCAGGTGGCTCCGCATGTCGATGGCATGGGGAAAATCGCGTGGACGGCACCGTATTATCGCAAGTACGCGGCGGCGCTGATTGCGCGCGCCGACGCGCTCGCACACGGGTGGCACGCCGGCATGGTGGAACGCGCGCTCTGGGCATTCGGGGTCAACGCCGGGGCGCGCGTTTGAACTCGCCTTCCAGTCCGGGTATGAACGGAGGCAAGGCCACGCTGACGGCCGATGCGGTGGTGTGTGGCGCCGGCATTGCCGGCGTGGCGGTCGCCCACGCGCTGAGTGCAACGCACGGCCTGCGTCGCGTGATGCTGGTAGACGACCACGCCCCGCTCACACTCACCAGCGACAAGAGTACCGAAGCCTATCGCAATTGGTGGCCGGGCCCCGACGACGCGATGGTGCGGCTCGTGAATCGCAGCATCGATTTGCTGGAGCAGTGGGCCGATGCAAGCGACAATCGTTTTCTGCTGAACCGACGCGGCTACGTGTATGCCACCGCGCGCGCCGAGCGCGCGGCGCAATTCGTGGCTGATGCGGAGCGCGCGAGTGCGCAGGGCGCGGGCGCCGTTCGCGTGTATCGTTCGCCTGCCGATGCGCAAGTGTATCAACCATCGGCCCATAGCGGCTGGCAGCATCACCCGGTCGGGGCCGATCTGTTTCTCGATCGAGAGGCCATTCGCGCGCATTTCCCCTGGCTGGCGCCTGATATCTGCGCCGTGTTGCATGCACGGCGGTGCGGCTGGTTCAGCGGCCAACAGCTTGGCATGCTGCTCCTCGAAGAAGCACGTGCGTCCGGCGCTGAACTGCTGGCGGGGCGTGTGCGCGCGGTGCACATGCAGAGTGGGCGCGTACATGGCGTGCAGGTTGGCACGGTCGATGGGCGCGATGTGCTGATCGAGACGCCCGTGTTCGTGAATGCGGCTGGCCCCTACGCGAAAGCGGTCGGCGAGTTGTGCGGTGTTTCACTTCCGCTGTTCAGCGAAGCGCACTACAAGATCGCCATCGAGGATGCGCGCGGTGTGGTGGACCGCAACACGGGGCTGGTGATTCTCGACGACGAGCAGACGCTCGAATGGACCGACGACGAGCGCATCGAACTGGCCGCCGACGAAAGCACACGCTGGCTCACCGAGCCGCTGCCGGCGGGCATTCATTTGCGTCCCGAAGGCTACGGCAGTGCCAAGACGGTGCTCATGCTGTGGGACTACCACAGCGCGCACCGGTTCGACGCGCCGGAATTCCCATTGCCCGACGATCCATTCTACCCCGAGGTGGTCCTGCGCGGCATGACGCGTCTGGCACCGGGGCTGGCGGCGTATCTCGAACGGTTGCCGCATGCGTACGTCGACGGCGGCTACTACACCAAGACCATCGAGAACCGTCCGCTCATTGGCCCCATGGGCGCCGATGGCGCCTTTGTGTGCGCCGCGTTTTCCGGCTTCGGGCTCATGGCCGCTCCCGCAGCGGCCGAACTGCTGGCGCAGCAGATCACCGGCGCAGCACGGCCAACGTATGAACCGGCATTTCTGTTGTCGCGTTACGACAGTGCCGAGTACTGCGCACAGGTGGCGCACTGGGGGAGCACCGGGCAGTTGTAGAGATGCTCAGCGCGCCAAACGCTCCGCCACCATGCGTTTCAGCGACCCATCTTCGAGATACGGTCGCAGATACTTCCCGGGGCAACCCGTGCTGGCGTAGTGGTAGTGACCGCCTATCGCGTCAATGGTGAGGCCGTTCTCGCGAATGGCCCAGGCCATCATGTCGGCAATCGACGCCAGCTGTGCCGGGGTGGGCTGCTGCACGTCGTAGTTGCCCATCACGCTCACCAGGAAGTGGCCGCCGGGGTCGTAGGTGGTGTTGGTCTCCCCGGTGAAGTGCCAGTCGCGCCCTTCATACACGCGCCCCTCGAGATCGAGCAGGAAGTGGTAGGGCACATCCCACCAGTTGCGTTCGCGGGCGCCCCAGGCCTGCAGGTTGCGCAGCCGCTGCGCCGGGTCGTCGGTGGGTAGCAGCGGCTTCGCATCGCCGGTGTGATGCAGCGTGACGTGCGATATGGTGTGCGGAATGCGCAGGCGCATGGCCGCGCCGCCCGCCGAGTCGCTGTTGGCCACCTGCGGCGGTAGCGATTGCAGCGTTGCCACTTCCAGGGCCACCAGGCCGGCGCCAAGCTCGCCCGGCCCGTAAATGGCCACCACGGCCACGTGATAGCTGAGCGCGTTGAACGCACCGCCCTCGCGCACGTCGAAGGTCTGCCGGCGGTCGCCGGCGGTGACTTCGAGCTGTACCACGTCTACCGGTTTACCCTGTCGCTGCTCGACGCGCGTCTCGAGCACACGCAGCGCCAGCGTCTTGAACGTCAGTGATTCGCCGGCTTTGAGATTGCGCCGCGCCGCGTCGGCTGGCACGCCGAGCGGTGCTTGTTGTTGCCAACTGCGATGCGGAATGATCGGCGGCTGGCCACCGGCCGAGGAAAGCCCCGCCGGCAGCAGTAGCCACAGCGGTGCCAACCGGCGTACAGCCGATAATTGCACGTTCACTTCCGCGCTGCCCAGCGCGCTTCGAGCGATCGCCACGCCGCGAGCCGTTCGCGTGCCGCCGCGCGCATCGACTGCGTGGGCGCCGTGTCACTTTGCTGCAGCGCGTTGATGACTGTCTGGTGGGCACCGGCCACGGCGGCGTACTCGCGCGCCAGATCATTCAGGCCGGCCGCGCGCGCCTCGCTGGCGCGCGTGCGCGACAGCAGCACGGCGTCATACAGCGCCACGCTGAGATCGTGCTGCTCCTTGAGCGCCGCCGGCGGGGTCTTCACGCGCGGGTCCATGCGCACGGTCAGCGGCTTGGTGTGCACGGTGCCGTCGACGGTGAGGCGCACCGTGTACGTACCGGGCATGACCCACGGGCCTTCCGGTTCACACTTGGTGTTGAACGGCGTGGCGGAAATGGGAAGCGAGCAGGCGTCGGAGGGGCGCGTGTAGTGCAGGTCCCAGGTAAAGCGCTGCAGCCCCGCCTTGATCCCTGGCGCCGACGCCGGACGGAACCAATACCACGGCGCATTCCCCTGATCGGCGGGCGCCGGCGTCGGGTCGCTACTCGTGAAACGACGCACCACACGCTGCGCGGCGTCGAGCAGCTCGATGGAAACCTGCTGCGCATCGCGCGCCAGCCAGTAGTCGATCATCGCGCCATCGGGCGGGTTTTGCGCGCGCGGCTCATCCGGCGGTACCGGCGTGTCGGTGTACATGCTGTATCGCACACGCGTGGCCAACGCGGGGGTGAACAACGCCGTCGAAGAAGCCGACGTGGCGTTCCACTGCCGCAGTGCCGAGATGTTGTCGAGAATCCAGAAACCACGACCGTGCGTGCCCACGGCGAGGTCGTCGTCTTTCACGACGAGATCACGAATGGAAATGACCGGCATGTTGCGCTTGAGCGGCTGCCAGGAGTCGCCATCGTTGGCCGACACCCACACCATGTGTTCGGTGCCGGCGTAGAGCAGCCCACGCCGCTTGGGATCTTCCTTGATAGTGTTGGTGGGCGCATCGGCGTCCATGCCTGTCGTGATCTCGGTCCACGTGGCGCCACCATCGCGTGTGCGATAGAGATGCGGTCGCAGGTCGTCGAGCCGTAGCGTGTTCACGGCGGCGTAGGCCGTGTTGGCATCGAAGTGCGAGGCGTCCATGATGGACACCTTCCACCACGCGCCAATCTGCGGCGGCGTCACGTTGCGCCAGCTCTTACCGCCGTTGCGCGTGAGGTGAATGAGTCCATCGTCGGTGCCCACCCAAATCGTGTTCGAATCGACGGGACTCGGCGCGATGGTATACACCACGCCGCGCTGCGTGGGTTTCGCGGCCGGCGTGTCGCGGTACACCCCCACGCTCGCCGGTACGTCCCACGTGGCCCGCGATAGGTCGTCACTGAGGCGCGTCCAACTCTGGCCGCCATTCACCGTTTGCCACAGCACGTTGGTGCCGTAGTACAGCTTGCGCGGGTTGGTGGGCGAAAAAAGAATCGGCATGGTGCGAATGCCACGGAAATAATCGGGGCCCGCACCGGCTGCACCGCGCCCACGTCCGGCGTTGGGGCTCACATTTTGCGTTTGCCCGGTGCGACGGTCGAAGCGCGTAACCGTTCCGCCGAAGTACACGTTGGGGTCGAGCGGATCGGGAGCCACGTAGCTGTATTCGCTGGCACCCACCGGGCGCCAATCGCGATACGTAATGCTGCCGTCGTTGCTGCGGCTGGGCACACACGCCGAACCCGACTCCTGCTGGCCGCCGCACAGGTTGTAGGGCCAGTGGTAGTCGGCGGTGATGTGATAGAACTGCGCCGTGGGCTGGTTGTACCACGAACTCCACGTGCTGCCACCATTGACCGTGATGATGGCACCTTGATCGGCCACCATGAGCATCACATCGGCGTTGGTCGGATTGATCCACAGCCGCTGGTAATCGTCGCCGCCAGGGCCGCCGCGGAAGCTCTGCCACGTTTTGCCGCCATCGGTGCTCTTCCACGCCACCACATTCATGGAGTACACCGTGTTCGGATCACGCGGGTCTACCGTGATGGCTGCAAAGTCGTCGCCGCGACCAAAGATGCGCGTGTCGGTGGTGGTGCGGGTCCATGACGCGCCGGCGTCGTCGCTGCGGTAAATGCCGCTCTTCTCGCCAGCTGTGGCGGTCACGTAGAGCACACGCGGATTGCTCGGCGCAATGCCGATGCCCAGTCGGCCAAGACCGTCGGCCGTAGTAGGTAGTCCGCCGGCGAGCTGTGTCCAGGTGGCGCCGCCATCGGTACTCTTGAACAGTCCCGAGTTCTTGCCGCTCCACGCGGCGTTCTCCCACGGACCCTGACGTGCTTCCCACAGCACCGCGTACACGGTGTTGGGATTGTCGGGCGACAGCACCACGTCGGCGCCGCCGGTGTTCTCGTCTTTGTACAGCACGCGTTCGAACGACTGGCCACCGTTCACCGAGCGATAAATGCCACGCTCGGTATTGGGGCCATACGGATGACCCAGCACGGCCACGAACAGTCGCTCGGGGTTCTTCGGGTCGATCGCGATGCGCGGAATCTGTTGACCGTCGCGCAATCCCAATCGCGTCCACGTGCGGCCAGCATCGTTGCTGCGATACATGCCGTTGCCGGTGGACAAATCGGGACGCTGCAGCCCCTCACCGCTGCCAACGTAGATCACATCGGGATTCGACGGGGCCACCTCCACGGCTCCAATGGAGCCCGTGGGTTGCTCGTCGAAGATGGGATTCCACGTGCGCCCATAGTCCGTGGTCTTCCACACGCCGCCGTTGGTGACGGCCATGTAGAACACGTTGGGCTGCTGGGGTACACCCACGGCACTCTTGGTGCGGCCGGCACGGAATGGCCCGATGTGGCGCCAGGTGAGGCCGTGCATGGTGGCGGTGGGGAGACTCGCCGATGACGGCTGGGCGTGGACGGACCCGACTCCGAGACAAAGTGCGGAGCAGAGAATGGATACGACGGTGCGCATCGGCAGAAGATCCTACGCGTAAAGGTGGTGCGTGCGACTGACAGCAGCCCCGTTCAGGGTTGGGGGACATGCGTGGAGGGTTCGGGGTGTGTGTTTGGACGATGCACACACCCACTACCCTGAGCCCACGACCCCTCACTCTGAACGGGGCTGCTGTCAGTCGAACAACGAGTGTTCGTGTTGCGGTGTCGCCAACACCAAGGCATCCATCAGATGCCGGCGGTATGTCGAGCTATTCTCCCGTCGTTGCCGGCTTCACGATCTCCGGCAACACCGCCGCCACGCGCTTCATCTCGTCGGGCGTACCGATGGAGATGCGCGCCCACGTGTTGTACGGAGGGAACGCTCGACCAATCATGAAGCCCTTGGTCATCATGGCGGTCTGCACCTTCTCCACCGGCATGCCGGTGTCGAAGAACACGAAATTGGTGTGCGATGAGGTCATGCGGCGGCCGAGGGCCTTGATGGCCGTGTGCATGATGGCCCGCCCTTCGGCGTTGCGATCGCGGCACATGGTCTGGTACGCGGTGTCCTGCAGCGACGCCGCAGCGGCGCGCGCACCGAATACACCGGGGAAACTCGTCACGCACGGCTGCAGTCGTGCAATGATGTCGGGGCGCGCAATGGCGAAGCCCGTACGCAGCCCGGCGAGCCCGTGAATCTTCGAGGCGGTGCGCGAGATGATGACGTTCTCGCCGGCCTTCACGAGGTCGATCATGCTCGTGTACCCCGGGTCGGTCACGAAGTCGTGATACGCTTCGTCTACCAGCACCACGGCCTTGCGCGACGCGTTGCTCACAAAGCTGCGCAGTTTGGCGGAATCGGTGAGCGTGCCGGTAGGGTTGTTGGGGTTACACACGAACACGAGGTCAACCGACTGCACGAGGCGTGTGTTCATTGCTTCGAGATCGTGCGCGAGGTCGCCATCGAGCGCCACCTTGTGCACACGAGCACCCATCGACTCGGCGTATCGCGGTAACCCTTCGTATGTGGGCCACGGCGAGAGCACATCGCCACCACGCATGGCATAAGCGAGCGCCACAATGGACAGCACATCGCCGGAGCCGGCGGTAACCAGCACGTGATCTTCGGGTACGCCCATCTGCTGCGCAAACACCTTGCGCAGCATCGGGACGGCCTGCGCGTTGTACCAGGCGTGTTCCTTCCACATATCCATGATCGCCTGCTTCGCCGACGGCGCCATGCCGTACGGATTCTCGTTCGACGCGAGACGAATGGGCCCGTCGGCACGACGCATGGCCTCGATCTCACGCTCGAGCGCGAGGAACCCGGCGCGCGTGGTCTGCCCATCGAGCACGTACGGTATGCTGGGCGCCTCGAGCGCCGGCAGCAGCGAAGGCGAGAGCGACTGCGTGGCAATGGCACCGCCGGCAACAAGGCCAGACGACTTGAGCCAATCACGACGCGAGAATGAACGACTGGACGGCGTGGACACGGGCGTACCTCGGGGGCAAGGGTCGGCGGAATTCCCGGGGCGTACGGGACGGGAAATGTTACCGCCTCTTGGCCATGCCCGCTTGTTGGAACGCCGCCGCTCAGTGCCGGTGTTCGGCGCCCAGCGCGGAGTCAGCCACCGGCGCCACGTTGGTGCCTGGCGCCGTGCTCTCAGGGGTGTCGGACAGATGCTCCTGCACGATGTGCCACTGTCCGCCCTGACGGCGCCAGAGCATGGTCCACGCACCGCTCACGGTGTGCGGCGTGTTACGCGGCGTGAGGTGCGGAATGCTGTACGTAAGTGTTACCACGGCCGCGTTGCGCGTGATGATGTCCACGTAGGTAGAGCCCAGCACGAAGCGCGGGTTGCGCATGTTCTGCCCCACGCGCTCCCAGAACCCCCGGATTTCGCCGGCCAGCGTATCGCGTGTTGTCGTAACGCGCCCCGCCACGGCGGAAATCACGCGCCCGCTGTCCGGATAGAGCGCCAGCAGACGATCGGGCGTGTTGGCGCCTTCGAACTGGTAGGCCGCGGTCACCAGAGAGGTCAGCGAATCGGCCAGCGCCTGGCGATCGGCGGGAAGCATTTGCTCGGGGTCGCGGCAGCCGACAACCACGGGCCCGGCGAATAGGGTGGCGAGCATTGCCCAGCGCGATACACGCGAGCTCAGCCATGCGGGTACTACGAAGCGCTGGGTGGTCATGGTGGCAATGTACGAGGACGGGAGGTTTCCAGTTCCTGCAGCGAGGACACAAAATCGGGTTCGGTGTCCTCGCGTGTGGACGCGATCGATGGCAATCGTGTCGTTGTTCCGAGTACCAGGTGATTCCGGTTACCGTGGTCCAGCAATTGCCTTGCCTGACGGTATCGGCGGGCGTTCGGCGGGGGCCGGAAGCAGGCGTCGCGGGGGGCGCGTTTCGCGCGCAGGAGGTTAGGGGTGCGAAAGAACACGAAAGCACAGCGAGCGATGTGGTTGGCCGCCGGTCTTACCGTGGCCGGCATGTTGGGCTGTGGCGGGACGGCCGATCAGCATGCCATGACTGCCGATCTCGAGCGCGACCTTGAGCTGGCCGTGAATGCCCGGCCGCCGCAAACGGTGGTCGTGTCGGCCATCGAGGGTGGTCCGCGAAACGCCCCCAGCGGCGCCGATCGCGGCCGGCGCGACGCGGTGCCGACTCCCCGCCGCATGCCCCGGCCGACGCCTCAGGCCGAAGTGGTCGAAGCGGCCGCCACGCCGGAGCCGGAGGACGCCGAGGCGCCGGCCGTGGTGGTCGCCGAGCAGGTGGAGCCCACCCCGGCGCCAGAACCCGTCGTGGCGGAACGGGCGCCGGAGCCTGAGCCGGTGTACGGCCCGGCAACTCGCGGCCCATCGGCTGGCACTGGTGAGGCCGAGGGGCGGAGCGATGGCGGCCGTGGCCAGGGACGCCGTGGCGGCGGCTGGGGCACCCTCATCGGGGTCATCATCCGTGGCGGCGCGGCCGGTGTCGACAACTGTGAGGAGCATGACCGGCGACGCGGGCGGCGCACCGGTGGTGGCTACGGTGGCGACATCATCACGGCCGGCGGTGTCATGGGTGGCGTACTGGGCGGTGTCATTGCCAACGGCGGAATTCGGCCAACTTACCCGAGATACTGACAAAGTGGCGCAATAGTGGTCGTTAAATGGCGCCTTTCGGCGCCATTTTTTGTGCGAAGTATGGAGCCGAAGCAAACGGTGCGCGGTGGCACATCCCGTTGGGCGCCGCTTGCTCGCCCCTCTCCCGCCCCGCTAGCGTTCCGCTGGTGACCACCCACTTCGATCAACTCGGGGGCGACGCCGGCATCCGCGCCCTCGTCGACCGTTTCTACGACCTGATGGATTCGGCGCCGGAAGCCGCGAACATCCGGACGCTGCACGCCAAGAGCCTCAAGGTCTCTCGCGACAAGCTGTACAAATTCATGAGCGGCTGGACCGGCGGCCCCCAACTGTACGTCGAGGAGTACGGCCACCCTCGCCTGCGCATGCGCCATTTTCCGTTCACCATCGGGGAACGGGAGCGCGACGAATGGATGTGGTGCATGGATCGCGCCCTGGCCGAGCATGAGGCCCCCGAGGAGTTGAAAACGTTGCTGCGCGAGCGGCTGCAGCAATTGGCCGACCACATGCGCAACCAACCGGGCTGACCCATGCGTATCGTCGACGGAAAATTCGCCGGGCGAAAGCTCACCTCACCCAATGACTTCCGCGTGCGTCCCACGGCGGAAACCGTGCGGGTGCAGATGATGAAGCTGCTCAAGCCCGATATCGAGGGGGCCCGCGTGCTCGACCTCTTCGCCGGCACCGGTGCGCTCGGACTTGAGGCACTGTCGCGTGGGGCCAAGTACGTGGACTTCGTGGAGTTCCGCCCGTCCAGCCTTCACGCGTTGCAGGCCAACATCAAGGCGCTCCGCGTTACGGAGAAGACGCGCGTATACAAAAAGGACGCGCTGCCGTTTGCCGACCAGCTGCCCCCCGACCGCTACGACATCGCGTTCGCCGACCCTCCGTATGAGTCGCGCATGCTCGATCGACTGGTGGAACGGTGGCTGCGAGCGCCCTGGTCTCGGGTGCTGGTGGCCGAGCACGTGATCTCGCATCAGCTTCCCCATTCCGACCGGTACGTGCGGCTCGAGGATACGGCCATCTCGATCTACCGCGCGGCACCAGCTCCAGCAGCGGCCCCTCTCCCGCCGCTCGCCCCTCCGGTTCCTCCTACAGCGCCATGACCCCTCGGCTCCGTTTCCTCGCCATTGCGGCCAGCATGCTGGCCGCCTCTGCGGTCGCCACCAGCAGCCTCGCTGCCCAGCCCGCGAAGTGGGCGGAGCAGGCCAAGCGCGTGACCATCATGCGCGATCAGTACGGGGTCGCGCACGTGTACGGCAAGAGTGACGCCGACGCCGTGTTCGGCATGATCTACGCGCAAGCCGAAGACGATTTCCCGCGGGTAGAGACCAACTACATCAATGCGATGGGGCGGCTCGCCGAGGTTGAAGGCGAGCGCGAAATCTGGCGCGACCTGCGCATGAAGCTCTTCATCGACACGCTCGACCTGAAGAAGCAGTACGCCGCCAGCCCGGTGTGGCTGAAGGCGCTCATGACGGCGTGGGCCGATGGGCTCAACTACTTCCTGCACACGCATCCGCAGCTCAAGCCTCGCCTCTTCACGAAGTACGAGCCGTGGATGGCGCTGTCGTTCAGCGAAGGCTCCATCGGCGGTGACATCGAGAGCGTGAACTTGCGCGGCCTCGAGCAGTTTTATGGTTCGCGACTCGGTGCGGGCGGCGCGTCGCCACGCAACGATGCCGACGCTGCGGAGACGTTGCCGTTCGGCACGGAGCCTGGTGGCTCCAACGGGTTCGCCATTGCCCCGCAGATCACGACCAGCGGCCACGCGATGCTCATGATCAACCCGCATACGAGTTTCTACTTCCGCCCCGAGATCCACATGGCGAGCGAAGAAGGACTCAATGCGTACGGCGCCGTGACGTGGGGGCAGTTCTTCATCTACCAGGGCTTCAACGAACGGCTCGGCTGGATGCACACGTCGGGCGGTGGCGATGTCATCGACGAGTATCTCGAGACGGTTGCGCCCAAGGGGAAGGGGTTCAGCTACGCCTACGGCAGTGGTTCGCGCACGGTCACGGCGAAAACCATTCGCCTGCCGTACAAGACGGCCAGTGGCATGAGTGAGAAGGTGGTCACGGCGTACTTCACGCATCACGGCCCCGTAATTCGTGAGCAGGACGGGAAGTGGGTGGCGGTGAAGATGATGAACAATCCGCTCGATGCCATCCAGCAGAGCTACGGCCGCACCAAGGCGAAAACGTTCGACGAGTTCAAGCAGGTGATGACGCTGCGTACCAACTCGTCGAACAACACGGTGTACGCCGATGCCGATGGCAACATCGCGTACTTCCATGGCAACTTCATCCCGAAGCGCGACACCAGCATCGACTTCCGTCGCCCGGTGAACGGCAGCGATCCGCGCACCGAGTGGCAGGGGCTGCACACGCTCGACGAAATGATTCTGATCAAGAATCCGTCGAATGGCTGGCTGTACAACAGCAATAACTTCCCCTTCACTGCGGCGGGCCCGAACAGCCCGAAGATCAGCGAGTGGCCGGTGTACATGTCGGAGCAGCGCGAGGACAATGCGCGCGGTGTGCACGCGGTGCGCGTCTTGCAGAATCGCAAGGACTTCACGCTCGACGGTCTCATTGGTGCGGCGTACGACAGCTACCTGCCGGCCATGGAGCAGATCGTGCCGCCGGTGGTGGCGGCGTACGATGCGCTGCCGGCCACCGATCCGCTCAAGGCCAAGCTGTCGGTGCAGGCGCGCACGTTGCGCGGGTGGGACTATCGGTTTGGTGTGGCGAGCGTGGCCATGACGCTGGGCAATGCATACGGCGAAGACATCACCGCTGCGTCGGCGATTGCGGCACGTCAGGCCGGTGTGCCGGTGCTCGACTATATCGCCACCAAAGCCACGCCGACTTCGCTGCTCGCGGCACTAGCCAAGGCCAGTGATCGGCTCACGGCCGATTTCGGATCGTGGCAGATGCCGTGGGGCGATGTGAATCGCTTTCAGCGCGTGAGCGGCGACATTGGCGCCGGCTTCGACGACAGCAAGCCCAGCCTGCCGGTGGCGTTTGCTTCGGCCAACTGGGGCTCGCTCGCCGCGTATGGTCAGACCGGCGTGCGCACCACCAAGAAGTACTACGGCAATCGCGGCAACAGCTTCGTCGCTGCTGTCGAGTTCGGCCCCAAGGTCCGCGCCAAGAGTGTGCTGGCTGGTGGTGTGAACGCCAATCCCGATTCGCCGTACTTCTTCAATCAGGGCGAGCGCTACGCGACGGGGCAGTTCAAGGACGTGAGCTTCTACCGCGCAGACGTCGAGAAGCACGCGGTTCGCACCTACCAGCCGGGTCAGTGAGTCGCTCGTGACGAATCCTTCCGCCTCACTCCCCGCGGCAGCGATCGATTTCGGCGCCAGCAACACAGATGTGGTCGTCGCAAACGGCACGAATGTGCGACACTGGCGTCTGCCGAGCGAAGGGCAACCGAGCGACGAACGGGTGCGCGCGGTGCTAGCGCACGGACAGGTGGCGCCGGCTGAGTTGTCGTGGATTGCGGTGACCGGAGGCAACAGGTCGGCGCTGTCGCCGACGCTCGCCGGACGTCCGTTTCATCATGTGCCCGAGGTGCAGGCGATAGGGCGCGGCGGGCTGGCGCTGGCGGGGCTTGAACGGGCTGTCGTGGCCAGCGCCGGCTCTGGCACCGCCGTCGTTGCGGCGGGTCCCGGCAGCGCCCACCACGTAACCGGTACTGGCGTTGGCGGGGGCACGCTGGTGGGGCTCGCACGCCTCTTGATTGGCACCGTCGACCCACGCGAAATCGATGCGTTGGCGCAGGCGGGCAAAGACACCACGCTCAACCTCACCATCGGCGAAATTCTGGGTCAGGCCATTGGCTCACTGCCGCCGGAAACCACGGCGGTGAACTTCGGCCGGGTGGCGCGCCATGATGTGCCTGCCTCGCGCGAAGACACCGCCGCGGCGCTCGTGAACATGGTGGGGCAGGTCATCGCCGTCATTGCCATCAACGCTGCCCGCGCGCAGCAGTTGCCCGATACGGTCATCGTGGGTCACCTCGCCGATCTGCCCAGTATTCGCCGCACCTTCGAACTGGTGGGGCAGTACTATCACGCCACCATTCGCATTCCGGAGGGTGGCGGCAAAGCCACGGCGTTGGGCGCGCTGTTGGTCACGCGAGACGCCGTGGGCGCATAACACATGCCAACCGTCACCACGCGGCCGCGGGTGAAGGTGTGTTGCATCGCATCCCGGGCGGAAGCTCAGCTGGCCGTTGCGCATGGCGCGTCGGCGATCGGGCTCGTCTCCGCCATGCCCAGCGGGCCTGGCGTGATCGACGAGGCACACATCGCGCACATCGCGCGTGAGGTACCACCGGGCGTCGCCTCGTTTCTACTGACCAGTCTGCACGAACCGTCGGCAATCATCGCGCAGCAGCGTCGCTGCCGGGCCAATACCATTCAGCTTGTTGATCATCTCCCGAGTGCGGTGCATGCCGCCTTGCGCGAGGCGCTCCCAGGTATTGCCATCGTGCAAGTGGTGCACGTGGCCGACGAGCAGTCTGCGCTATACGCCAGCGACATCGCGCCGTTCGTCGACGCCATCCTCCTTGACTCCGGCAATCTCACGCTCGCCATCAAGGAACTTGGCGGCACCGGGCGCACGCACGATTGGCAGATCAGCCGCCGCATCCGCGAGACGGTTGGGGTTCCGGTGTATCTCGCGGGCGGTTTACGGCCGGACAACGTGCACCAAGCACTCGAGACCGTGCAGCCATTCGGGCTGGACGTGTGCAGCGGTGTCCGAACGCACGGCGCGCTCGATGGACAGAAGCTGGCCGCCTTCATGTCGGCCGTAGGCAACTGGACGGTGGGAGCAACCGGCGCGTAGGCGCCGCCACCGCGAAAACCGGCGCCTGTCTACTTGGCGGGACAGAGCTCCTTGAGCGCCAGCGCCGGTACCGACCCGGGCACGGGGGCGGCGTAGCCGGGAATTTTGACGATCTTCTCGCTCGCTACCTTGGTGAACTTCGCGTCGCCGTAGTAGCGGTTTTCCTTCACGGCCACGGTCCCTTCGGCACACCGCACGGCCACCAGAGTGCGCGAGCCGAACCAGTCGCCCCCGGGGGCCTTGGCCGGCTTGGCAAAGGTCGTGCGCAGTGTGGCCGTGATTTCCGCGCCCTGTTTCTTCACGGTCTTGCTCTCGAGGGCCACGGCATTGTTGCCGGCGAGGCTGCCAATCGGCTTGAGCGCTTGGGCGGCGGCAACGCGGACGGCGGCGAACGACAGCAGCAGGGCCGAAGCCACGTGGACTGTGACGAGCGGGCGAGGCAGGCGCATGGCGAGGCAGGAACGGGGACGGTCGCGTCGTGACACGCGGTGAATTGACACTGGGTGGCGTGCGGCTGCGTACCACAAGAATCACGATGCGTCGCGCGGTATCTTTCGGCAATATCCGCCTACACTCAGCTCGGAGACTTCATGTCGGCACGTTCGTTCATCGCGGGGGCAGCGCTCACCCTGGGGTCCCTCTTTGCCACCGCATCGCTTGGCGCGCAGGGTGTGCCCTCGACAGCGGCTGACACGAAGGCCGTCATGGCCGTGGTGACCCGGCTTTTTGACGGCATGCGCAAGGGCGACTCCAGCGTGGTGCGCTCGGTCTTCGACCCGCGAGTGCGCATGATTACGGTGTCCATGCGCAACGGCGCACGGCGTACCACCGTGGAGAACGGCGCTGACAACTTCGCCAAGGCCGTGGGCACGCCACACGCCGACGTGTGGGACGAGCGCATCGCCAACGAGCGCGTCGTCATTGATGGGGATCTGGCGTCGGTGTGGGTGGACTACGCCTTCTTCGCCGGACCCAAGTTCTCGCACTGCGGCGTCGACCACTTCCTGCTCGTGCGCGGCGAGACCGGGGCGTGGACGATTCTCGAACTGGCCGACACCCGGCGAACCACGGGCTGCGAGCAGTGGCTGAAGTAGTCGATGGATGGCACAAGTGGCATGTGCTGACTTCAGCATATGTGAATACATTCGGGTGATCGCCCGACACCGTCGGTAAAGCAAATCCGCACGGAAACCCGGCGAAGCCCCGCATGCCGGGACGGGGGAGAAGCGTCATTCTGGAGAAGGCTCGGGCAGACATACTCGAGCCTCGCATGACGACTTGAGGTGGAGGCTCCCCCGTATGTCCGCCCCACTCCGGCGCCCAGATGGCGCCACGACGGCCTTCGTCATTCTCGGTGCCGGCACCGCGGGCACCATCATGGCCAATCGCCTGGCCACGCGGTATGCCGAGCAGCTGCAAGCCGGCCTCGTGCATATCACGGTAGTCGACCAGGACGGCAGTCACATCTACCAGCCTGGACTCCTCTTTGTCCCCTTCGGTGTGTATACCCCCGAAGAGATCGTGAAGCCGCGCGAAGCGCAGCTGCCGAGGCACGTGGATGGCGTCAAATACCTGCAAGCGACCATCGAACAGGTAGACGTAGCGGCCAACAAGGTCCTGCTGGAAGACGGCGTCACGTTGCCGTACGACATTCTCATTGTGGCCACCGGTACGCGCATCGTCCCCGAGGAGACCGAGGGAATGACCGGGCCCGGTTGGCGTGAAAAAGTCTTCGACTTCTATTCGCTCGAAGGTGCCACCGCCTTGCACGACGCGTTGGAGAAGTTCGAGCGCGGACACCTCGTGGTGAACGTCATCGACATGCCCATCAAGTGCCCGGTGGCGCCGCTCGAATTCGCGTTCCTGGCCGACTGGTACTTCACGCAGAAGGGTCGGCGAGACGACGTGCAAATCACTTACGTCACCCCGCTCGACGGGGCGTTTACCAAGCCCGTTGCGGCTGAACAGCTTTCACATCTGCTCACGGAAAAACGCATCGAGCTGGTACCGGAGTTCGCCGTCGGACAGGTTGACGGCACTGAAGGCAAACTGGTGTCGTGGGATGAGCGCGAGGTGCCGTTCGATCTGCTCGTCACCATTCCGCTGCATCGTGGTGCCGAGTACGTGGCCCGCTCCGATGGCCTCGGCGACGATCTCGACTTCGTGAAAGTCGACGCACGCACGCTGCAGGCAAAGGCCGCGCCGAACATTTTCGCCCTGGGCGATGCCACCGACGCGCCCACGTCGAAGGCGGGGAGCGTGGCCCACTTCGAAGCTGAGTTGCTCATGGAGAATATCGACCGCGCGCTGCGTGGCGAGCCTGTCGAGCCGACCTTCGATGGCCATGCCAACTGCTTCATCGAGACCGGCCACAACAAGGCGCTGCTCATCGATTTCAACTACGACACCGAGCCGCTCCCCGGATCATTCCCGTTCCGCTTCGGCCCGATGAAGTTGCTGGAAGAAAGCCGACTCAACCACCTCGGCAAGCTCGCCTTCCGCTGGGTGTACTGGAACATGCTGCTCCCCGGACACGACCTGCCCGGCATCTCGCCGCAATTCGTGTCGCATGCGCACCGCGACGACACCGTCGGCGCCAATCACTGACTTCGCACCAGGCGCCTCGCGCCACGGAGGATATATGACCGCCACCATGATCGAGAACACGCTTGCCGAACGCGGCATCGTTGTGGACAAGGAAGGCTTCCTGCAGCAGCCGGAGCAGTGGACTCCCGCACTCGGTGAGGAACTCGCCGCCAGTGTCGGGATCACGATGGGTCCGCGCCACTGGGAGGTCGTGAACTACATGCGCAACACGTTTCTCGAGTCGGGCAGTGCGCCGACCATTCGTACCTTGGGCGCCAAGTCGGGGGTGCCGGTGAAGGAGTTGTACACGCTCTTCCCCAAGGGCCCGGCCAAACTCGCCGCCAAGATCGGCGGCATTCCGAAACCCAAAGGCTGCATCTGACCTTACCCGAGGACCCGACTCATGACCAATACACTGCTCGAGACGCCTGAGGCCGAGGTGGCGCCCACGCCGATCACCAAGATCGCCATTGTGGTGTCGAAAGGATCGCTCGAAGGCATCTATCCCGCGCTCATCATGGCTAATGGTGCACGCATGGAGGGTATCGAAGCGCATGTCTTCTTCACCTTCTTCGGCATGGATGCCATTACCAAGTCACGCATGGAGCACATCGAAGTCGCGACGGTAGGCAACCCCGGGCTGCATTTGCCAACGCTGCTTGGTGCGCTCCCCGGCATGGGCAAACTCGTGACCCACCGCATGCAGGCGGAAATGGCGAAGCTCGATATTCCGCCTATTCCGGAGTTCATCCAGCTGCTCGCGGACAGTGGTGCGCATCTGTATGCGTGCAAAGCCTCGGTGGACATGTTCCATCTGAAACGCGAGGACTTCGTGGACGATCTCGAGGCGGTGCTCACGGTTGGCGAGTTCTACGAACTCGCCGCCGGCGGACAGATCATTTTCACCTGACACAATAGCCCGGTCGAGCAGGGCGAACAGGCAGGGATTGGTGAGGCGCGCGTGGCTGGGGAGCCTCCGTGCGACCGCCAAGGCCCTGCCTGTTCGTCTTCTCTATCTGCTCATGGGCGCAACTGTTCGTCGAGCCAGTTGGTGCGCGCCGTGAGCCACTCCTGAATGGCGACCATTTCGCCATCGTACGACCCGGTGACTACGCGGTTGGGCCACACGTAGGTGTTCAGAATGGGCCAGCGTTCGAAGTTGCGCTTTTGTTCAACGCTCATGTAGTCCCAGCGGGCCAGAATACCCTGCCGCCAGCCGCTCAGCGTGCCGTCGTTGCGAATCTGTTGCCAGCGGAGCTTCACGCGTTGCACGAAGTTGGGATCCTGCCAAAGCCGCGTGTACCACGGCGATGGACGAATCTGCCACCCGGTCGTGATGTCCGCGCCGCCATAGTTCACGTTGCCGAGTGTGATGTCGTAGTCCCACAGCGGTCCAAAGGTGAGCTTGCCACCTCGCGGCTTGGTGAGATACGTGCTGAGGCGCATGTTGCCATCGACGTTCTTCACCAGCTCGTTCACGAGGAAATAGTCCACCGCCGATGGCACATCGAGAAAGGCCGCGTACCCGGTGGAGGGATCGGCGAAGTTGGCGCCAAAAAGCGCCTCCTCGAGCTGTCGCAAATAGCCGGTGATGTAGGCCTGGTGTTTCTCCCAGCCAGGCTGCCGCAGTGTTTCGGGGCTCTTGGCACACACCGGCATGGCGGCGCGTGGCGTGTCCCAGCAGAAGTCTTCGCCGTAGCGCTGATCGACTTCGAGCAAATAGCCGCCCGTGATGGCCGCGGCGGTGGTGTCGGCCACCTTCAGTTCGGGGATGTTCACCCGCACCGGATCCACCCGGATGTGCTCGGCGAGTTGATACACGCCGTCGTACTGGCCGTTGAGACGCAGGTTCACGAACTGTGAGCGCGGTACGTAGCTCCACCCCATCCGTCGGCCGAGATCGAACACCAGATCGTTTCGCAGCAGCGTCTTGTCGGCGAAGTTCGCGAGCAGCGCCCAGTGCCGGTTTGATGGCATACCAAGGATTTCGGTACCGGTGGTGAGTCGCACCCGGTACGGCTTCTTCGGCATGCCCCAGGTGGAGTTGCCGCGACCACGAATGTCGAGCGTGCCCTCCTTGATGAGCACGGAATCGGCGCTGAGCAACCGCCACGTGCCCGCCACATAGTCGTCGCGCGACACAATGGGAGCCGCGCCGTTGGTGTTCACGATGAGCGTCGGGAAGCGCCCCACCACCACCACTGGCGGTGTCGGCAACTCGGTAACTGGTGCTACCGGATCGCGGCCGCCACAGCCGACGCACAGCATCACGGCTACTAACCGCCAAGACGAACTTTTCATACCGGCAACCTAACGGTGGGACTCAGATCGCGCGCGTCACCGCACGGTCAAGCACGTCACGCACCGCGCACAGCAACGTGGCGCGCGTAAACGGCTTGGCAAGGAATCGCGCGTGACTCGCAGTCATCTCCTCGGTAAGCACATCGTCGTCGGGATAGCCGCTGATGAAAAGGATGGGCATTGGTCCGTGTCGCCGTACTACCTCGCGCGCCAACTGTGGTCCGCTCATACCGGGCATGACCACATCGGTAATCAGCAAGTCGAAGGAGTTGCGTTCAAGCAGGAACAGTGCTTGTTCAGCCGCCGGTACGCACTCCACCTGATAGCCACCTCGGCGCAATAGCCGCTCAGCTACCAGCGACACGCCGGCGTCGTCATCCACAAGCAACACACGCTCCTGACGGCCCGTAGGAACCTCGTCCGAAAGCACCGGCGGTGGTGGCGGCACCGGTGCCCCCTCTGGCAGCGTAATCACAAAGCGCGCACCACCGGCGTACGACATGTCTACCGAAATGTGGCCACCGGCCGACTCGATGATGCTGTACGCGATCGACAGCCCTAGCCCCGTGCCGTGCAACCGCTCCTTGGTGGTGAAGAACGGTTCGAAGATGTGCTCGACTACGTCTGGCGGAACGCCGGGGCCGCTGTCTTCGGCTTCGATGCAGAGGAATGCCCGACCGTCCTGCACCCGTCGCGAGGTCCGCACCACGAACAGACCGTCGCCAGCAATCGCATCGCGCGCGTTCACGGCCAGGTTTACGAGGATCTGCTCGAACTGCCCCACGTCCATGCGCGCGCTTCCGAGGTCGCTGGCCAGGTCGAGGCGCAGTACGATGTGTTCACCCAGCAAACGCGACAGCAGACGCTGCATGCCACGCAACGCCGTGTTGACGTCGAAGTCGGTAGAGGTCACGACCTGACGCCGACTGAACACGAGAATCTGACGGGTCAACTCCGCTGCACGATTGGCCGCGCTGATCATGCTCTCCAGCTCAAGGCGTGCACTGCGGTCGCCCGGATCGAGCTGTTCGAGCGCCAGCTCACCGTGCCCGATGATCGAGGAGAGATAGTTGTTGAAGTCGTGCGCAATGCCGCCAGCGAAGGCGCCCAGCGCCTCGAGCTTCTGCGCCTGCTGCAACTGTGCCTGCGATTCGGCCAGCTGCGCGTTGCGCTCCACGATGGCGTCGGCCATGTGGTTGAAGGCACGCGCCAACGCCCCGACTTCGTCCTCGGTGGTGATGAGCGAACGCCGGGTCATATCACCGGCAGAAATTTCCTGGGCGTCGACGGTGAGCGACGCGATGGGCGCGACAAACCGTTCGGTGAGCCAGTACCCGATGAAAACAATCCCGACGCCGATCAGCAAACCGATGAACAAGTCCTGGGCAAACTGCGCGCGCGACGGCGCAAACACCACATCCACGGGAATGCCAACGAAGATGCGCCATCCCACGCGAATGGTCTGCTCGGTACCGAACAGACGATCGGTGTAGTCGATCTCGCTCGGCACGGTCGTGTCGTTGCCGACCCGCTGGAGTTGTCCCGCCTGCCGCGGATAGTTGGGGAACGGGCGGCCAATCCAGCGGTCGGTATCGAGCGTGCGAATGACCACGGTGCCCGAGGAGTCGATGACGGTAAGCACCGACCCCGCTGGCAACTGACGTGCCGAGCGAACGGCGTCGAGTGAATCGACGCGAATGGAGGCCCCGGTGAGTGCGACCACGCGCCCTGAGGCATCCTTGATGGGCAGCATGAATGGCAACACCCATGCCGAGTCGGCAAGCGTACGCCCACGTACCGGGATACCCACGGTAAAGCGCTGATCGTGCAGCGCACGCTGGAAATACTCGCGATCGGCCACATTCACCCGGGTGCGTCCACCCACGGGAAGGCGGGCGGAGCCGATATTCCGCCCCAAGGTGTCGACCGCGCTGATGTTCGAGAAGACCGACGGAATGCGGTTGAACAACGAGGCGAGTGCGGCGTCGTTGCGCTCTGGGGGGGCGAGCGGGTCGATACCATCGGCGGCAGCCTGCAGCAGGATCTGCGCCTGGAGCACGGCGGCATCAAGGGCGCGCGCGGCGGCCGCCGCATTGTCCTGCGCCCGTTCCCCAAGGCGCTCCTGCTCAGCGAGCTGTCGCTCGCGGGCTCGCACAAACGCCAGCCCCAGAAACGCGACGGCCACCAGAATCGCCACGCGCCGAAGGCGTGTGGCGACACCGGTGACCTTTCGAGCGCGCTTGGGGCCGGTAGAGTCGTTCACCATTCAACAATACCGGCAGGGCACGACTCCGTCTATGAAACGCACCCGCCGTACCGGCGGGGCGCTACCGACCTCAGCGATTGCAGGTCGGCATGGTGGGGTCCGGCCCGGCAATGGCCGGCTTCTCCGGGCGGTTGGCGATGGCGGTCATGACTTCGTGCACGAACCGTCCCAGCCGAGCCGCGTGGTCGTAGTCGATGTAGCGCGGTTCGTCGGTGTGCTGGTGGTAATCCACCGCGTAGCCGAGCGACATGTACACCGTGGGAATATCCTTCCGGACGTAGTTCACCTGGTCGCTGCGGCAGAACCGGTTGAGCGGGTTGGCCGGTACGTCCCAGCTCTTGTCGATGGCCATGGGCTCGGCGCTGTTGGCATTCACCGAGTCAATCATGTCGCCGAACTGACGCGACAGTCTCCGGGCGCCCAGCATCTGCACCGAGTTGGGGCCGCCGTACTTCACCTGCCAGTTCCGACCCTTGCCCACCATGTCCATGTTGTGCGCCGCGACAATCTTGTCGAGCGGAATGGTGGGGTTGTCGGTGAAGAAGCGCGAGCCGAGCAGGCCCCCTTCTTCGCCCTGATGCGAGACGAAGATGATCGAGCGCCCGGTCTTCTGCTTGGCGAACTTCTCAGCGAGTTCGAGCAACACCACCGTGCCGGAACCATCGTCGTCGGCACCGTTCATGATGCTGTCGCGACGCGGTGCACGAATGCTGCGCGCGCGCGCAATGAGCGAATCGATCTTGCGCTGCTGCTCGGCCGTGGGCGTGCACACCGGATCGTTGGCGCCCTGACGGCGCACCACCATGTTGTACGCACGAACTGAGTCGTGATCGACCACCACCGGGTTCACACCCACGTGATCGTTGTGCGCGCCCACCAGCACGTACTCGCTGGCCAACGTGGGGTCACTCCCGGGCAGCACGGCAATCACATTGCGCGCCGGGTGCGCCGACATGCGCCACTGGTGACGGAAGTCGGCGGTGATGGGCGCGCCCACGTCACCCACGCGCAGGTCGCTCGCTTTCTTGCCGAAGATCTTTTCGGCGGCGGCGCGCGAAATGGTCGCAGCACCGGGCGCGTTGGCATTCAGCGGCTGCGCCGGGCGCATGCCCATGGGCTGCGCGAACGCGGCATCGACCTGCTGTGTCGACATGTCGTCGAGACCGATGACCAGCACAGCCACCGCTCCCGTCCCAGTGGCTCGCGGATCACGGAGGAAGGTGGGCACAGGGCGTCGCGCTGGCGGCGCCGACGGGTTGGCCCGCTGACGCGCTTCCTCGGCAATGGCCGCGTTGGCGCCGAACTTGTCCGGTACGTCGGCGCAACTTACGAAGCTCGTGGGGGCGCCCGAACTGGGAGCAACGCGCTGCGCCGATGGCGCGGCGGTGAATACGATGACTTTGCCGCGATACGCGTTGGCGTCGATCATGGCGGCGGAATCGCCCCACTGCCCGGCGTACACGGCGGGTACGCCGTTGATGCTCACGCCCGGGCCGAAGCCGTTGGCCAGCGTGGGTACCGTGGGCACCCAGTCCTTCTTCGGGGTCAGCGATGCACCGGCCGCCGTGAGTTTTGCCGTTGCCGCATCGAAACCGATCGGCCCGAAGGGCAGCGTCTGGAAGAACGAGCCACTGTCGCCCGCGGGCTTGAGCCCCAATCGACGGAATTCACGCGCGATGTACTCGGTGCCCTTGTAGTTGCCCACTTCGCCAATGCGCCGCCCCAGCATGGAGTCGTCGGCGAACTGGTAGAGTCGCGTGCGCAGGTCGTTGGCGGTAATGGCGCCCTGCGTGGGCCGAGGCGCCCAGGTGGCGGGGCCCTCGTCGGACCACACGGTGCGGGTACCGCGCACGGGGGCGGTTTTCGAGGCCGGTCGGTCCTGCGCAGGCAGTGACGGAACGGACACAAGCGCCAGCAGCAGCGCCGGCGCGACGAAGCGGGCAGGGTTCACGAGTCAGCTCAGGGAGCAGGGGGCAGGAAAGCTGGAGGCAGGGCAGCGGAATCGGCGCCTCCGCGCACACTGCAAACTTACGCGCCATATTCGGCCCATGCTGACTCGCCCAATTTCCCGCCTGGTCGTCGCCGCTGCCGTATGGTCGACCATCGCCGCGCCTTTGTTGGCGCAGGCCCCCTTCCGTGCCGCCGATCTCGGCGGCTTGCGCCTCCGGTCCATTGGGCCCGCCTCCATGAGCGGGCGTGTGGTCGACATGGACGTTGTGGAGTCGAATCCGTACACCATGTACGTGGCGTCGAGTACCGGCGGCCTCTGGCGCACCACCGACAACGGCATCACGTGGGGCTCGGTGTTCGACGCCCCGGTGCACAGCATTGGCGATGTGGCGGTGTTCCAGCCCAACCCGCAGATCGTGTGGGTGGGCACCGGCGAGCGTGCCAATCGCCAGAGCGTGTCGTGGGGCGATGGCGTGTACAAGAGCACCGACGGTGGCAAGACGTGGGTGAACATGGGGCTGCGCACCAGCATGCACATTGGGCGCATTCAGCTGCACCCCACCAACCCCGATATCGCGTGGGTGGCGGCACAGGGCAGCGTGTGGGGCGCTGGCGGTGAGCGCGGTCTGTACAAGACCACCGACGGTGGCCGCACGTGGACGCGCACGCTGCATGTGGACGACGAAACCGGTGTGACCGATGTGGCGCTCGACTGGAACGACCCCAACGTGCTGTACGCCGCGAGCTACCAGCGTCGCCGTAGCGCCTACGGCTTCGACGGCGGTGGCCCCGGCAGCGCGCTCTGGAAGAGCACCGACGGTGGCAATACGTGGAACAAGATCACCGGCAACGGATTGCCCGATGGCGAATACGGGCGCATCGGTATTGCGGTGTATCGCAAGAATCCGCGCATCGTGGTGATCAGCGTGGAGCAGGGCGCGCGTTACAACGCCAGCACGGCGTACATCCAGCGAAAGGCGGGTGTGTACCGCAGTGAAGATGCGGGTGCATCATGGACGTTCATGAGCGACTGGAACCCGCGCCCCATGTACGCCAGTCAGCCAACCATCGACCCGAACGACGACAAGCGCATTTACATGCTGAACGCGTACTCGTTCAGCGACGACGGCGGCAAGACCTTCACGGCACCGCGCACCACCACGCACGGTGACGACCGCTTCGTGTGGGTGAACCCGAAAGACAGCCGTCACGTCATCAAGCTCGACGACGGCGGCATCGGCATCAGCTACGATCGTGGCCGGACGTTCCTGTTCGTCTCATCGCTGCCGCTGTCGCAGTTCTATCGTGTGGCGGTGGACAACGCCGTGCCGTTCAACGTATACGGCGGCTTGCAGGACAACGGCTGCTGGGTTGGTCCCAGCGCCAGCTGGACCACCAGCGGTATTCTCAACGAACACTGGTCGCGGTTGTGTGGCGGCGACGGCTTCTTCGTCGTGCCTAACCCGCTCAATAATCGCACGGTGTACTCGGCCTCGCAGTTCCTCGGTTTGCAGAAGAACGATACGCGCACGTGGCAGGTGCAGGACCTGCGCCCGGGAGACAGCACGGGCCGTATTGCTGGACGTCGCAATTGGGAAACGTGGGGCAAGCCCGGCGCCACGCAGGTGCTGGGCAACGCCATGCATCCGGCCAACTGGGATTCGCCCATCGTGATCTCCCCGCATGATACGAACACGTTGTACGTAGGCATGCAGCACCTCTTCACGTCGAAGGACGGCGGACTCACGTGGAAGAGTCTCGGCGACATGACCACCGGCGTGGATCGCAGCACACTGCCGCTCATGGGGCGCAAGCCGAGCGAAGCGACGCTGTCGCTCGATGACGGCGTACCGTACTTCCCGGGCGTTACGGCATTGGCCGAGTCGCCGCGCATGAAGGGGCTGTTGTACGCGGGCACCGATGATGGTCGGTTCCGCATTTCGCGGAATGGTGGTTTGTCGTGGACCGATGCGCAGACGAAGTTCCCAGGCTTGCCCAAGGACTCGTGGTTTGCCGGCGTGGAGACCAGCCGTCATGCAGCGGGCACGGTGTACGTGGTGGCCGACAACCACCGCAGCAACGACATGACGAACTACGTGTATCGCAGCACGGACTTCGGCAACACGTGGACACGCATTGAAGGCGACCTGCCGCCCAATCGTGTGGCGCGCACCATTCGCGAAGACCTGCGCAATCCGCAGCTGTTGTATCTGGCTACCGAGTTCGGGGTGTTCTTTTCGCCCAACAGCGGCGCGAACTGGCTACCGCTGCGTCTCAACATGCCGCTCATGCCGTTCAACGACATCGTGCTGCACCCGCGTGACAACGCGCTCGTGCTGGGGTCGCACGCGCGCGGCGTATGGGTGCTCGATCAGCTGAATGCGTTGCAGGAGCTCACGCCGGCGGTCACGGCCATGTCGGCGCAGCTGTTCTCCATGCAGCCTGCGTATCAAATTCGCACCACGAATTTGCGACCGCACACGGGCGACATGATCTTCCGCGGTGAAAACCCCGCCAACGGCGCGCTGGTGGACTACTGGCTGCGTGACGAAGGCACCAAGGTGGCGCTCACGGTGCACGACAGCACGGGACGTTTGGTACAGACGCTGGCACCGACATCACTGCGCGGCGTGAATCGCGTGGTGTGGAACCTGCGCCACGCCGAGCTCCCCATTCGCAGCGGCGGCGGCGAGGACGACGACGAAGGACCGCGCGCCACCACGCCGGGGCCGCTGGTGATGCCGGGCACCTACACGGTGCGTCTCGTGCACGAGGGTCGCACCGTCGAGAAGAAGGTGCTGGTGAAGGAGGACCCGCGCGTGACGGTCACACGTGCGCAGCGTGCCGCGTGGACTGCCTTCCACCGCGATGTGGCGGCCATGGTCACCAGCTTCGCCGAGGTGGCCACACGTGTGCGTGCGCTGAGTGGCACCGACGCGGCCACGCGCGACCTCAAGCGTCAGGCCGGCGAACTGCAGGCGCGGCTCTCCACGTTGTACGGCGCCGTGGCGCGTTGGACGGGCACGCCGACGGCCGATCAGCGTTCGCAACTGCGCTACTACAAGCGTATGGCGGCGGAGATCGATCGGGCGTCGGTGCGCTGACGCCTTAAGGCAGAACGGATTGCGTTGAGTGCTGCGGCGGGTTGGGTACACCGCCACACAAAACAGGCAGAACAGACGGAACCGGCAGAACAGGAGCCTCGTGCAGTGACTCTGTTCCGCCTGTTTTGCCCGTTCTGCCTGTTTTGTTTGGCAGTTGCCCTTTGACTTTGACCCCGACTCCGACCCTGACTCCGACTCCGACCCTTGGCCGCGAAAGCGCACCGCACCGTCCGAATGGGCGCTGCTGGCGCAATCCCACCACGTAGTGCATGTTCGCGCACATGACCTTTCTGTACGTGAACCTCATGTGGGCCATCGTGCTCTTTGGCGTGCTGCTGTGGACCACCGCCTGCGTGGCGCTCAACGCGGCGTTGCGCAAAGGCATGGGCATCATGGGGCTCGCGCTCAGCTACGGTGTGCTGGCGTGGATGCTGTTCGATCTGCCGCTGCGCGAGGCGCTGGTCACGTGGAGTGTGTTCGCCGCATTTGGCGGCGCGCTCACCGTGTTCTACGAACTGTGGGCACGTCGTAAATGGGCCGGCACGGGCCGCACGCCGCGCCCGCTCGTGCAAATCGGTGGCATCTTCATGTGGCCGGCCATGGTTCCCGATGCCGTGGGACTCATGCTCAACGACCTCGGCGTCATTCCCGCCGACGAGCGCAGCGAAACGCACCAGGAAGACTGGAAGAAGATCACGGGGGAGATGCCCACTGTCGTTGAGAACCCGGCGTCGGTGAGCGGGGTTTAGCAGCAGACGGCAGACGGCAGGAACTACAGACGGCAGACTGAAGAAGTTCGGAAATAGTCGGGGGCGGCCGCTTTGCGGCGCCCCCGATTTCCTTATCTCTGCGTACTGCCAAACTGTGGTTTCTGCCGTCTGCCGTCTGCGGTTGACGGTCTCCGACGCCCACTCATTACCTTGTCACATGCTCCACCTCTGGTCCTCGTCCCAATACGCCATCGAACTCCCCGAGGGCCACCGCTTCCCCATGGCGAAGTACGCGCTGCTGCGGGAGGGCGTGTTGCGTGAGGGGCTGGTGCCACCGGAACGGCTGCACGATCCGCAGCGCGTGGACGTGAACGATCTGCTGCGCGTGCACACGCCTGAGTACGTGGCGCACATTACGCACGGCACGCTGCCGTACGCCGAGCAGCGGCGCATTGGCTTGCCGTGGAGTGAAGCGTTCGTGGAGCGCGCGTTTCGGGTGGTGCAGGGTACCATTGAAGCCAGCGAGGCGGCGCTCGCGCACGGCGTGGCGATGAATCTTGCCGGTGGCACGCACCACGCCTTCCCCGATCGCGGCGAGGGCTTCTGCACCTTCAACGACGTCGCGGTCGCCGTGCGCCGTTTGCAGGCACGCGGCCAGGTGCAGCGCGTGGCCATCGTGGATCTGGATGTGCACCAGGGAAACGGTACACACGGCTGTTTCGCGGGCGATCCGCACGTGTACACGTTCAGCATGCACGGCGCGAAGAATTTCCCCTTTCACAAAGTGCCGGGCACGCGCGATGTAGAACTCGACGATGGTACCGGAGACGAACAGTACCTCGACTTGCTGCAACAGCACCTCCCCGACGTGCTGCGCGAGTCACGCCCCGATCTGGTGGTATACCTGTCAGGGGCCGACCCACACGAAGGCGACAAACTGGGGCGGCTCAAGCTCACCTTCGATGGGCTCATGGCCCGCGACCGGTATGTGATCGGGCTGTGCCGGGAGGTGGGTATTCCGGTGTGCGCCACCATGAGCGGCGGATACGGCCGGGACGTGCACGACACCGTGGCGGTGCATCTCAACACGGTACGGGTGCTGCGGGCCTTCGCCCGCGGGTGACCACGGCCCGCGTTCGCTGTACTTTTAGGGGTTGGTTATCTCACCCCAGAGGATCTTCTATGCGTCGTTCGTCCCTGCGGCTCGCCGCCGCGGTCATGCTTCCATTTGCGCTCACGGCCGACACAGCCGGCGCTCAGGGTCAGGTGCTCAAGTCGTCGGCGCACGACTACCGGGTGGTTACGGTCGCCGAGGGTTTCGTGAACCCGTGGGGCATGGCGTTCCTTCCTGGTGGCGATCTGCTCGTCACGGAGCGTGGCGGCAAGCTGCGCATTGTGCGCGGCGGCAAGCTGCTGCCGACCCCCGTAGCCGGAGTGCCCGCGGTCGTTGCCACGGGCCAGGGCGGTTTGCTCGACGTGGCGCTTCACCCGCAGTTCGCCACGAACAAAACCGTCTACCTCACCTACTCGAAGCAGGTGACGGGCGGCTCCACCACGGCGCTGCACATGGCGCGCCTCGAAAACGATGCCCTGGTCGGCGGCAAGGATATTTTTGTGGCCGAAACCAAGGGGCGCCCGGGACACTTCGGGTCGCGCATCACCTTCGACAAGACGGGCCACCTGTTCATCAGCGTGGGCGACCGGCAGATCGCGCCTGAAGGCGACCTGACCAAGCACCCGGCGCAGGACCTGTCGAACCATCACGGCAAGATCATTCGCCTCAACCTCGATGGGTCGGTACCGGCGGACAACCCGTTTGCCAAGCAGGCGGGTGCTAAGCCGGAGATCTGGAGCTACGGCCATCGCAATCCGCAGGGGTTGCTGGTGCACCCGGTGACGGGGGACTTGTGGGAAGTCGAGCACGGCCCGCAGGGTGGCGACGAATTCAACCTCATTCAGCCCGGAAAGAACTACGGCTGGCCGGTGGTGGGCTTCGGTGTGAACTACGGCCCGGGCAAGGCCATCCACGCCAGCACCATGGCGCCGGGCATGGAAAACGCCAAGCACGTGTGGGTGCCGTCCATCGCCACGTCGGGGCTGCTGGTGTATACGGGCACCAAGTTCCCCGGCTGGAACGGCAGCGTGTTCGTGGGCGGCCTGGCCGGCATGCGGGTGGCACGCCTGACGCTCGACGGGCAGAAGGCCGAGCTGGGCGACAACCTCGTGAAGGGCCTCGGTCGCATTCGCGACGTGCGCCAAGGCCCCGACGGATTCATCTACCTCGCGGTGGATGACTCGCAGGGCAAGCCCACGCCGATCGTGCGCCTAGAGCCCGTGGCCCGACGCTAGGGAGACTGCAACAGCGTAGTGCCAGGGGCGTTATGGGTTGCCACCTAACAGAACAGCGGGGTTCGGTATGCAGCTTACCGAACCCCGCTTTTTTTGATGGATGGAAACCTATGACGCGGTTCCCATTGCGCTGTTCCCCGCAGGCTCCTCAGACGGCTGGCGGCTCCATCCCCATGTGCGCCCACTCCTCTGCGGCCGGACCGTACATGCCGGGCACCGTTAGCCCCGCCTGCCGCATGAGCACGGTAAGCTGGCCGCGATGATGAATCTGATGGCACACGAGCGCACCCAGCGTCATGGCCTTGGTCCAACGTTCGCCGTACATGTCGTCATCGGTGGCCAGCGAGGCGTCGGTCCACTTGGCCGTGATTTCCGCCACGAGTGAGGCCGACGCCGCCCGGTACGCGGCCGCAATCTCGGCGGCGGACGACGGCGGCAGCGCGTGTTCATCGACCCCGCCCACGGCCAGCCCCGTCTTGTTCATCATCTCGGGCAGCGTCTGCGCAATGTGCCACGCCAAACGCCCCGCCGTACGCCCGCCAGGCACCACCGCCTGTGCCAGCGACGCATCGGTGAGCACGTCGAGCAGACGGCCCGTGCTGCTCGACTCGTACTCCCACTGCGCAAGAAAATCGGAAACGGTGCGGTACACGAGCCCTCCTTATTTCGGTGTATGTTCGGGCACTGTGTGGCATCAAGGTGTCGCGTTCCCAGCCGCCCGTCAACGGGTGGGAACAGCAACCGCGCAATGGGAACCGCGTCATGAGTTACCACCCAACAACACAGCGGGGCTCGGCATATCACACACCGAACCCCGCTGTGTTGTTGGGAGGCAACCCCTCACGCCGTCCCCCTAACGCCGTCCCCGCGGCGCAACGCGCCGCGCCCCCCTCATGCGTGGGGCGCCCAGCTCGTCTCGCCCTTGGTGTACGGCAGGCAGGGCTCGTACTGTCCCGGCGTTTCCTTGTAGCGCATGGCCTGCGTGTAGCCGATCTCGCTGGTGAAGAAACCCAACAGCGCGAGCTCCTTCATCATGCGGAAGTAGTGCTGCGCCTCACCGGGCTTCCGCGTCTTTTGAAACGCGTGCTGCTCGGTGTCCAGCTCCGTGAGCAGCGCCGTGCGCTGTTCTGCCGTGGCCTTCATGAAGCCCGCGCCGTGTTTGGCCTTGCACGCCTCCTCCAGCTTGACCATGCCGTCGCGGAAGACCTTCTGGTCTTCCGGCGCGTACGTGTCCGTGACCATGAGCGCCATGAACGGCCCCGTCGCTGCGGCCTTGGCGCCCGGCGACTTGGTGGTGGTGGGCAGAATGGTGTCGGCCACCTCGTCGAGGAACTGCTGGTCGGCCACACTGAACTCACCAATCGGCGCCGCCGCCGGTGTCGCAGCCGTCTTCGTGCTGTCGGCGCCAGGCGGGCGATCGCCAGCACACGCCGTGAGCAGCTGACTGCCGCCCACGAACGCCACACCGCCCAGCAGTACGCTCACGCGCTTGATCGCTTCGCGACGCGCGATACCCGCAGCCACACCGGTCATCTTCTCGAAATCCGTCATCGGTGTCGTCTCCTTACAGGTCGCGACGCTTGAGCGCATTCACGGCGAAATCTGCCGCGCGCGCCGTGAGCGCCATGTAGGTAAGCGACGGGTTCACCGCCGCCGCCGACGTCATGCACGACCCGTCGGTAACGAACACGTTGAGGGCATCCCACACCTGGTTGTTGCCATTCAGCACCGACGACTTCGGATCACGACCCATGCGCGCCGTGCCCATTTCGTGGATGCCCATGCCTGGCGCGTAGCCACCGTCGTACGTGTTCACGTTCTTCACGCCGCTGCTCTCGAGCATCTCCGCCATTTCGACGGTCATGTCCTTGCGCATCAGCTTTTCGTTTTCCTTGATCTCACAATCGATCTTGACCACCGGCAATCCCCACTTGTCGGTCTTGGTCTCGTCGATGGTGAACTTGTTGCTGTGGTCGGGAAGCATCTCGCCGAACGCGGTGGCACCAATACTCCAGTTGCCCGGCTGCGACATCTCGTCCTTGAAATCACCGCCAATGCCCAACTCGGCTACGGCGCGACCCCACCCTTCGCGGCTCGCGCTGCCCTGATAGCCGAAGCCACGCAGGTACGGACGCTTGTCGCCGAACAGGTTCTGCCAACGCGGGATGTAGAAGCCCGTGGGGCGACGGCCGTAGTAGTACTTGTCGTCGAAGCCTTCGAGACGGCCACTCGCACCAAGGCGGAAGTGGTGATCCATGAGGTTGTGCCCCAGCTCACCGCTGGTGCTGCCCAACCCACCGGGCCAGATGTCGCGCGCCGAACGCATCAGCAGCCACGTGCTGTTGATCGTGGACGCGCACAGGAAGAAGATCTTGGCCTTGTACTCGGTGGCTTCCTTGCTGATCGCGTCGACCACGCGTACTCCGCTCACCTTCTTGGTGTCCTTGTCGTACACGAGTTCGTGCACGATGGAGTTGACCTTGAGGGTGAGATTGCCGGTTTTCATGGCCGCCGGCAGTGTGCTCGACTGCGTGCTGAAGTACGCGCCGAAGATGCAGCCGAGCCAGCAGGCATCGCGCGTTTGACACTGACCACGACCCGGCAGCGGCTGTGTGAGATTGGCGCTGCGACCAATGATGAGATGGCGCTTGCCACCGTAGTTCTTCTTGATCTGCGCCGCCACGTGCTGCTCGCCGCAATTGAGCGCGAAGCCCGGCAGGAATTCGCTGTCCGGCAGCTGCGGCAGATTCTCGCGCGTGCCCTGAATTCCCGCGTGCTTCTCCACGTAGGAGTACCACGGCGCGATATCCTTGTAGCGGATGGGCCAATCGGTGGCGATGCCATCCTTCGCGTTCGCTTCGAAGTCGAAGTCGCTGAATCGATAGCTCTGCCGTCCCCACATGAGCGATCGGCCGCCCAAGTGATAACCGCGGTACCAGTCGAAGCGTTTCACCTCGGAGTACGGGCTGTCTTTGTCATTGGCCCAGTAGTCGAGATTCTTCTCGTTCAATGGATAGTCGCGCTTCAGCACCGGATAATCGGCTTCCATCTGCTTGGTGCGCCCGCCGCGATACGGATATTCCCACGGACCCTTCGTGGCGTTCGTGTAGCCCGTGATATGGTCGATGTTGTGACCACGCTCGAGCAGCAGCACCTTGAGCCCTTTCTCCGTGAGTTCCTTCGCGGCCCAGCCGCCGGAAATGCCGGAGCCTACGACAATGGCGTCAAACTCCGTCGTTTGTGCAGCCTGCACTGCTCCTCCTGTTCGCGGCCCGGGGAAGGATGGACCGATCGGTGCGAGTCCGGCGTGGTGGGATGAGTGCGCCGGGGACGTCGGGAGGCAGTCCTCCGACATCATCCTCCAAAGCTGTACGTCGGCACGAGCTCACGCGAGGGGTGTTTCGGAAACACGATCGGCTTGACTGCTCGCGCCACCGAGGCAGCTTCGAAGCTATGAATCCCACCACCTTCTTTCGTCCCCGGCGCGCCACGTACCGCAGCGCCGCCCTGTTGGCGGTCGCCCTTGGCATCTCGGCCTGCAACTCGGCGCGCCCTACCATGGCGCCGGAGCCCGAGTTCATCCACCCGGATGGCCCGCCGGCCAATCCGTTCTCACCCGCGGTACGCGTGGGCAATCTGGTGTTCGTGTCCGGCACACTGGGCACGGTGGGTACCGGCCTCAACCTCGTGCCGGGCGGTATTCAGCCCGAAACACGGCAGGTGATGGAGAACATCAAGCGCACGTTGGCGGCGGCCGGGCTGGGCATGGATCGCCTCGTGAAGTGCACCGCTTTCCTCGCGGATCTCAAGGAGTGGCCGGCCATGAACGAGATCTACCGCAGCTATTTCACCAACGGGAAATATCCCGCGCGGGCGGCGGTGCAGGCGACCCTGCTCAACGGGGCCCGCGTGGAGCTGGAGTGCGTGGCCGCCGCCAAGTGATCCGCACGCCGCAGGCGGAGTAGGGCTCATGATCATCTACGATCCCAAGAACTGGCTCCGCATTCTGCTCGACTTCCCGCGCAGTCCGGTGTTCCGCACGCTGGCGCTGGATGTCCTGGCTGCCGGCGCGTACTCGGCGTTCATCGTGTGGCTCGAAACCGATGTCATGTCGGTGGCGGTGCCGCTCGGCCCGAGCTTCCTGTCCATTCTGGGCATCATCCTCGGGTTGCTGCTCGTGTTCCGTACGAACACCTCGTATGACCGGTGGTGGGAGGGACGTCGGTTGTGGGGGCAACTCGTGAACGTGTCCCGCGGGCTGGCGCACCAACTGGATGCCTTGCTCCCCGCCGATGCGGCCCGACGGGAGGAGTACACAGAGCTGTTGGCCACGTTTCCCACCGTGCTGGCGCGTCATCTGCGAACGCCACGCGGTCGGCCCGGCCCTCATAGGCCGAACGCGCTCATTCAGCGGCTTTCGCGCGCCGTGCACCGCGACGTGGCGGCCGGCGTGCTGCCGCGCGAGTGCATCGTCTCGCTCACGCCGCTGCTGCTGGCGTACGATGACATCACTGGCGCTTGCGAACGCATCCGCAACACGCCCATCCCGTTCTCGTACAGCTCGTATGTGAAGCAGTTCGTGCTGCTGTACGCGCTGGTCATGCCGTTCGGGCTCGTGCGCGAGTTCGGCTATGGCACCGTGATCGCCAGCATGTTCACCTTCTTCGCCACCATGGGTCTCGAGCTGTTGGCTACCGAAATCGAAGAGCCGTTCGGTACCGATCGCAATGACCTGCCGCTCGACGATCTCGCCGATCGCATTGCCCGTGATGTGCGCAGCCTGCTCACCGGTGCGTCACTCCCCCTCGACGACGAACCGGACAGCGACGAACACGAGGTGGTGCAGTAGCGTCGAGAAGGAGCCTACGCGTCAGTGAGGGAGCGACGCCAGATCGTGTTCGGCGCGCTGCACGATGAGCGTCGCGCCCAACGGCTCGGCAGTGGCGATCGCACGGCGCAATTCGGCTTCCACCGCCTCGCGATCGGCGCCTTCCGCCCGCATGACCTGCGCGCGGATGCGGTGAAGTTCTGGTATCCACACGATTTCACCCGTCGCGCCAGCGTTGCCGAGTCCGTTCTCCACGGCCTCACGCGCGTCGGCCACACGACCAGCCAGCAGATAGCCTTCGGCGAGAAACCCATGGTACTCCGAGACGCTCGCCAGGCAGCGGAACATGGTGAGTGCCCCCACCGCAGCCTCGAGGGTGGCGATGCCGGCGGTCACTTCGCCCATGGCGATCTGGGCGCGGCCAAGGTAGGCCGCGGTCCACAAGCGCTCCGAGGCCACGCCGTACTCTTCGCACACCTGCAACGCTTCTGCCGCTACGCGTAGCGCCTCGGCGGGGCGATTGGCGGCCAGTTCGAACTCCGCCACGTGCAATGCACCGTGCGCACGTTCGCGCGGGTCTTTCGACGCGCGCACATCGGCCAGCATGCGATCGAAGATCACCCGTGCGCCGGCAATATCACCCGCCATCCAGTACGAGCGCCCGGCCTGACAGCGACTCAGCAGCAGCGGGTCGGAGCCTACGATGGCCTGAATGCCGGCGCGCATGTCGGGCGTCGTCAACGCCTCCGCTCGCGCCTGCGATTCGCGCGACTGCTGGAGTTTGCCACGGAAAAACGCGGCGCCCGCCAGTGCGCTGGCAGCGGTGCTCTGCAACATCACATCGCCCAACGCGTCGGAGATTTCGATCATCTGCTCCGCGTATTCGTACGAGCGGATGAACTGACCGCTGGCGATGTGGTACACCACCAGCCCCCAGAGTACGGGGATGAGTTGCGGCGTCTTGCCGGACGCCTTCGACAGTTCATGCGCGCGGTGCATCTGCTCGAACGTCTCCGGCGCGTGAAAGCCACGCGTGACCACGTGCGTGAATCCGAGCGATACCCGCAGGCCGATTTCGAGCGTGATCTTGTCGTCGCCGTCAGGCAGCAGCGCAATCTGTGCCAGCCCACGCGACGCCAACTCCGCCGATTCCGTATAGGCGAACTTCGCGCCGGCGCGCATGGCGCCAATGGCGAAATAGCCCGACGCCTTGGCAGGATTGCGCGCCGCCTCCCAGAGTACGGCGAGGTCGGCGGCCACATCGGTAGCGCGGGAGCCAAACTTGGTCTCGAGGGCACTGGCCACCTGCGTGGCGAGCGCCACGCGACGCGTGCCCTGCAGATCGTTGAAAAGCGCGTTCTGATAGAGCACGTGCACGAACCGGTAGCGCACCGAGAGCGCCCCGTCGGGAAAGTCGTGTTCGTCCACGGGACGCACGAACGCGTACACCTTTTCGAGCGTGGTGAGCCGCTCTTCGACATCTGCCTGATCCAGCTTCATCACGTCGGCCACGATGGCGGAGTCGAACAGGAATCCCTGCACACTCGCCACGGTGAGCAGTCGGCGATCGCTTTCTTCGAGCTGTTCGATTTTGCGCTGAATCATGCCGCGCACCGACGGCGGCAGGTCGCGTTCCACCTCGGGCATGCCGCCCGCGAGCCGCCACGCGCCCTCGTAGTCGGCAATCACACCGCGCGAGCCGAGCCACCGCAGCAGGTCAACAAGGAACAGCGGACTGCCGTCGGTTTTGGCGTGCAGGAATCCCGCGAAGCTGGCCGGAAAGCGGTGACCGGGGAACCGGCGGTCGAGCAACTCCTGCACGTCGGCGGTATCGAGCAGACCGAGTGCAATCGTCTCGCTCAATCCACGTGCCTGCAGGTCGAGCAGCGACGCGATGAACGGATGCTTCGCGAGTCGCATTTCTGACTCACGGTAGGTCGTCACCACGAGCAGCGGCATACCGTCGACGCGCGAGCCGAGATAGGCCAGCAGATCGACGGTGGCGCTATCGGCCCAATGCAGGTCTTCGAGTACGATCGCCAACGGATGCGCGCGTGCAGCGGCTTCAATGAAACCGAGCAGTTCGCGCTTCATGCGCTCGGGCGATGCCGCCTGCAGCCCCTGCACCATGCCGCCGGCATCCGGCGCGGTTGGGAGTGTCGCCGCAAGCGATGGGTTGCTGGCACCCACTTCACGTGCCCAGGTGGGGGCATGCCGCGACAACAGCCGCTTCATGTCTCCCGTGGGGTCGGCGCGCACCGCCGACTCGATGGCTTCGAAGATTGGCAGGAACGCTTCGGTACCCGCGAGGCGCTCGGAGCAGCGGCCGCGCGCCACGATCACGCCGGTACTATCGCCGATTTCCGAAAGACACGCTTCCACAAACGTGGTCTTGCCCACGCCGGGTTCACCGGACACGATCAGCAGCGACCCGTGGCCATCACTCGCACGCTCCCACGCGTCCATGAACTGCACACGATCCTGTCGCCGTCCTACCACCACGGTGGTGCGGCTGCCGGCACGGGCGCGCCCGACACGTTCCGGCGGCGCGGCACCGATGACGATCGTACCGTCGGCGGCGGCGAGTGGTGCAAACATGGCGGTGGCACCACCCGCCACCGGTGTCGTCGGTGACGCCGTGTTTTGGCGTACGTCGAGCGCCACACCATCCTGCTGACCAACGCCACTGAGTGCGTCGAGCGTGAGCGCTATCTCAGTAGCCGAGGGGCGTGCGGCCGGTTCCTTGGCCAGCATGCGGTGCACCAACTCGGCCAGCACCGTGGGGAGTTGCGGACGCAACTGCGCCAGTGCCGGCGGCTCCTTGGCAATGATGGCGCCCAGAATGCCCGCCGACGACGTACCACGCGGGTTGAACGGATGTGTTCCGGCCAGCAGCTCGAAGAGCACGACCCCAAGTCCGAACACATCGGACGGTGCCGCTACCGGATCACCCGCTGCCTGCTCCGGCGAGAGATAGCGCAGGGTGCCCATGATGACGCCGGTCTTGGTGTTCGCGGAATCGTCATCGAAGCCACCGGTACGCTCGAAAAGGCGTGCGAGCCCGAAGTCGAGCACCTTGAGGTACCCGTCGTCGCGCAACATCAGGTTCTCGGGCTTGATGTCGCGGTGCACGATGCGCGCGTCGTGGGCCACTGCCAGCGCCCGTGCCGCCTGCGCCCCCAGGCGCGCCACAGTGGCCACACCCAGCGGTTCGTTGTACACCGCCAGCGTGTGCCCGCGCACCAGCTCCATGGCGATGTACAAGCCGCGTTCTCCACGCCCGATGTCGTACACGGTGACGACGTTCGGATGATTGAGCGCGCTCGCCGCGCGCGCCTCGCGCAGAAAACGGTCGGTGGCCTCCCGGTCGGTCACCCGTGACGGGGGCAGGACCTTGAGCGCCAGTTCGCGTCCCAGTCGCGTATCGCGGGCGCGATACACTTCACCCATGCCGCCAGCCCCGAGGCGCTCGACAATCTCGAAATGGTCGACGGTGGTACCGGGGATCATGCGGAGGCGGAGAACGAGAGAATGGGACGAACGGCGATCACACCGTCAGATGCGGGTGCGCGACCCGTACATAACTACGTGCGATGGGATAGAGGAACCGCTGCAGCCGATTATAGCGGTAGAAGTCGTGCATCAGCCGGCCCGCGCCGCGCCACCGCAGTGCGGCCATCGGGGCGCGATAGCTCCCAAAACGTCCCATCTCCCAGAGAAAACGGTTCACCACGCCGCTCTTGATGAAGCCATGGAAATGTGCGTCGGCGCGTGCGGCGTAATTCTCCCCCGTGAGGAGGGCATCGGCCGCGAGCAGTCCTGATCGCAGGGCGGCGCGGAGGCCGAACGCCCACAGGAAGTCCTGCAACCCCGCTGCCTCGCCCACCACCAGGGCACCGCCCTCCGACCAGCGCGGGCGACCACTGAAGTGCACCCAGCCGCCTACTGGCCGCTCGTTGACCACCTTCACCGGCCATCGCTGCAGCAGCTGGCGCCGAGCTTCGGCCAGGCAGGCATGCACGCGGCGGAAGTCGGACCAGAGCGACGTGCACAGGCAGCCTTCGCCGTTGCTCACCAGGAGGTAGCTGTAACCTTTGAGACCGGCGCGATCGTCGAGCAGAGCCACGGCCAGATCGGGCGCATCGGTTTCGAAGACGAAGCCGCGGCACACTGCGTAGGGGCGCCGTTGTCGTGGTCCCGTGGCGATGATGTGCGCCTGCGCCGGGTCGAGCGACGCGTCGAAGTGCACGGTGACGCCGGCGGCCAGCGCCTGTCGCTTGAGCGACTGATCGATGGTGTCGGGGGTCGTGCCGCGACGCACCACGTAAAACGCCGGCGTCGCGAACTCATGCAAATCGGCACGCACACCGTTGAACTGGAAGCCCCGCGAAAAGGCACGATGTGCGAAGTCCGTGTCGATACCGGCGGCCCGCAACTCATTGAGTACGTCGTCGCCGCCGGAGAACGATTCGAGTCCCTGCAGGTCGCCCCCGAATCGCGCACCGCAATCGTGGCGACGCTCGAAGACCTCGACGGTACGACCGGCGCGAGCCAGCGTAATCGCGGCCGCGAGACCAGAGGGACCGGCTCCGATGATGCGAACTGTGGACATGGACAAGCGGGAGAGGGAGGCGAGCGGATAAGTTAGCGCATCTCCCATGAGCCCATCGATGATGTCACCCGACAGCTCGGCGCCCGTGCGCCCACCGGTTACGGAAACCGAGTGGCGCCACAGCCGCGACTTCTTGCACTTCCTGTCTACGCAAGGCGTGCCGAACGCCGACGCGTTTGTTGTTGCGAACCGGCAGCTCCGGTACCACGATGTGCACCGCTTTTTCGGGGCGATCAACCCTGATCCCACGTTGGGGGGCGCCGATCTGGCGGCGAAGCAGCGACAGGAGCTGGGGCTTGGCGACCGCCCCATTCCCAATTCGCTCGCCGACGCCCTCGCCGAAATACGTGCCCTCGACGAGGCGCACGCGTCGAAGCCGCTGGAGTCGCTGGCCGCGTACGTGCAGCAGGCGCTGCACTTCTGCGGCTCGTGCGATCAGCCGCAATTCCCGACGTGGGCGAACCGCTCGCTCATTCTCCAGGGACAGCGTGCGTTCATGACGCGACTGCTCCCCAGTACCATCGTGTTGCTGTGCAAGTCGCTGCCGGAAGCATACGCGGCGCCGCGGCCGTCGTCGGTGCTCAATCTCTCTCGCCAGCTGGCGAGTCTCCCCTACCACCGGCTGCTCGGCACCCTGCAGCTGCTCGTCACGGTGTCCACGCCGCACAGCTTCGAGGGCCCGTGGTTTCCGGCCCTCGTGGCCGCCGAAGAGATGCAGCTGTTGCACGCCGGTGTGCGCAAGAACGTGGCGCCACGCATGGAGGCGGAAGAGCGCGGGCCGGTTGACCGCACGTTGCAGCGCTGGGAGGGGCCAACCGACTTTGTGCTCTGGGGCGGCTATACCGCCTTCCGTGAAGGTTGGCCCCACTCCGACGACAAATCACCGGCGCGCGTCAACCTGGGGCAGGAGGTCGTGAGCCAGGCCGACATGCTCGCCACGATCATCGCGTTTTCGCTGCTCGTGGTAGACGGTCTGCACGCGCTCGAGGTGCCGTTCGACGAAGGCGATGACGAAGCGTTCTGGCATCTGTGGCGCGTGTTTGCCGTGTTCAAGGGCATCCATCCGCCCGACGACGCCACCAGCGATGCCTGGGTGCCGCGCACGTTGAAGGAAGCGCGCGCCTTCTGGGCGGCCTACCAGGACGAGTACTACGCGCAGCCGCTCACGTGGAGTACGGCCGGCTGGCAGGAAACGGCTCGCACGGACAACCCTGCCGGCTGTGCACTCGCCTCGTCGCATCTGGTCATGCTTGCCCGCTTTCTGCATGCCGCGCTGCCACTGCCCGTGACCGAGCGGTGGTGTCTCAAGGTGGCCCGCTGGTTTGTGGAACGCTTGTGCGGTGAAACCGGTGCGGCGCGCCTTGGTATTCCGCGCGCGCGTCTCTGGCCGTGGGAGCGCTGGCTCGTGGAACACATTCCGCGCGCCATTACGCGTGCACTCGAATGGGTCGACGTGGGCATTCAGGTCGCAGCCGGACGCTGGGCGCTCACGCGGCTCATCGGACGTGTGTACGGCAGCCGCGTCATCTTCCCCATTCCGCAGAATGTGGACGACCTGAAGAAGTTCGTGGAGACGACGCGCCTCAAGGGACAACAGTTTGCGCAGGCTGTCGACGGAGGGTGACGACGGCCTGTGTGCGCGCGGCTACTCCTCGCCCGCTACGCCGTCGATGTTGTGCCCGAGCGCACGCAGCTTGCTGCCCATTTCCTTCTTTTCCACCGACTTCACGTACGCCTCTTCCGGCTCGATGGTCTTGCTCTTCACCAGGTTGAGCAAGGCGTCGTTGAGCGTCTCCATGCCGAGCTTCTTCTGAGTCTGGATGATGTTCGGAATCTGGACTGTTTTGCCTTCGCGAATGAGCGCGCTCACGGCCTTGTTCACGAGCAGAATTTCACGCGCGGCCACGCGCCCGCCGCCGATCTTCTTGCACAGCGTCTGGGAAATCACGCCCTTGAGCGACTCGGCCAGCATGATGCGAATCTGATCCTGCCGATCGGCCGGGAACTGATCCACGATGCGATTGATCGTGCTGGCGGCGGTGCTGGTATGCAGGGTGCCGAACACGAGGTGACCGGTTTCTGCCGTTTCGAGCGCAATGGCAATGGTCTCGAGATCGCGCAGCTCACCTACGAGAATGATGTCGGGATCTTCGCGCAGTGCGGCGCGCAAGGCGCTCTTGAACGACTGCGTGTGCACGCCCACCTGACGCTGCGTGATGAGGCATTTCTTGCTCTGGTGCACGAACTCGATCGGATCTTCGATCGTGATGATATGATCGGAGCGCGTACGATTGATGAGATCCACGAGCGAGCAGAGTGTCGTGGACTTGCCTGAACCCGTAGGGCCGGTCACCAGCACCAGCCCCTTGGTGAGATGACAAAGCGCCTGCACCTCAGCGGAGATGCCCATCTGCTCGACGGTAACCGTCGTGCTGGCGATGGTACGAATCACCGATGCCGTGCCGTGACGATCGCGCAGCACGTTCACGCGAAAACGCGAGACGCCTTCGATTTCGTGCGCGAAGTCGGTATCCCAGTTTTCCTCGAACTCGGCCTTGTTCTTGTCGGGCATGACCGAGCGCATCATCGAGCTCACCATGTCGTCGGTCAGCGGCCCCTCGCCCTCGAGTCGCAACAGGTCGCCACCGAGACGGAAGATGGGCGGCTCGCCCACGCGCAGGTGCAGGTCGGCCGCGCCGCGCGACACCTGGATGCGCAGCAGCTTTTCGATCGCTTCCTTGGCTTCGGCCGCGTTGGAGAACGGCCGGAAGGGCGCATCGTCGGCCCGCTTGCGAACGGTTGCCGTGGGGCTGCCGTCACTTGGCGTCCCCGACGCCGCGCGGTCTACCCAGCGGCGAATGCGGATGCGCGTGGTGGAGGGATCGTTCTCCTGCTGCACCAGCCACTGCTTGTCATTGAACTGGTAGAAGAACTTGATGCCGTTCGCCGCAATGATGGCCGGCCGATCCTCCGGCGTCGCCAGCTCGCTCACCAACGCCAGCACCTGTGTTTGCGACAGGACCTGGGTGCTCACCTGTTGCAGTCCACTCGGCGTCAGGCACCGGATCGGTGCATCGGTCTCAAGGAGAATCTGCGACGCCGCACCGGATTCCAGGCGCGGGAGGATTTTGTCGAGTTGGGGCACGTATGACAGCTGGCAAGGGTCCACCGGCCCCGCCGTTGGGAGCCGTTACATCGTCGGAACGGCGGCAGGCCACGGGTAGGACGAGCGGACCCCCCCATGGGAAACGGGACGCGCCGCGCGCGCGGGACGGCGTAACGGGTTGCGGGTTACCGCCCTGATTGGCGCAGTGCAGTCAGGTGGCAACCCATAACCGTTTACGCCCCTCCGCGCGCGTAGCGCGCCCCCGCTAGAGTGCGGGCCAGATCGCCAGCGTGCACAGGGTGCCCAGGCCGGTCAGCACCGTGCGCACCCGGGCGTTCCACGCGGGCAGAAGCCCAGTTCGGGCCGCCTGCACGTCCCACCAGAGTTGCCCCGCCGACGACAGAAGTAGCAACCCCACCGCCGCCCGAGGCGGCATTTGCGGCAAAAGCGCAAACATGCCCAGCACCGATGGCACCGCAGAAATCACGAGTCGCGGCAGGTTTGGGCCACTCGGCGCGCGCACCAGTTCGGCTCCCCACCGCGCACCACCCAGAAACGTGAGCGTCAGCGCCGAATACACCAGGAACACGGTCTTGGCCGACTCGGCGTATTCCGGGACACCGTAGGCGAGCACAAGGCAGGTGAGCAGCGGCACGAGGCCGGACAGGCTGATCAGCCAGAAAGCGCGTGATGGCATAGGGAAACCATGGCGTACTTGTGGATCGGGCGGTAGTCTCTCGCCCATGCCCACCACTGCCTCCCGCCTGAACGTCTTCACGGAATCCGTCATCCGTGGTACCACGCGCCTCGCCAACCAGCACGGCGCCATCAACCTCTCGCAAGGGTTCCCGGACTTCGATCCGCCTGAAGTGCTACTCGAGGGACTCGAACGTGCCACGCGTGGCCCGTTCCACCAGTACGCCGTCACCTGGGGCGCGCCGCGTTTCCGGCAGGCGCTCGCACGCAAGATCACCGAGTTCTCGAAGCTCGAGGTCGATCCCGATCAGCATCTCGTGGTCACGTGTGGCAGCACTGAAGCGATGATGGTGGCCATGATGACCGCCTGCAATCCGGGCGACAAGGTCATCGTGTTTTCGCCGTTCTACGAGAACTACGCGGCGGACGCGATCCTCTCGGGGGCCGAGCCCATTTATGTCCCGCTGCATCCGCCCGGCTTCGGTTTCGACGAGGACGATTTGAAGCGGGCCTTTGCGCAACACCCCAAGGCCATCGTCATCTGCAATCCGTCCAATCCGAGTGGCAAGGTGTTCACGCGCGAGGAACTGCTCACCATCCTGCGCTACGCCGAGCAGTACGACACCTGGGTCATCACCGACGAGCCGTACGAGCACATCATCTACGCGCCGCACGAGCACGTGTACTTCAATACGCTGCCGGGTGCGTTCGAGCGCACCATCACCTGCAACTCGCTCTCGAAGACCTACAGCATTACCGGCTGGCGCTTGGGCTACGTGCACGCGCCGGCCCACGTGATCAATCAGGCGAAGAAGGTGCACGACTTCCTCACCGTCGGGGCAGCGGCGCCGCTCATGGAAGCGGCGGTGGGCGCGCTCGAGTTGCCGCGCTCGTACTACGAGGGGCTCACCGAGCTGTATACGGCGAAGCGTGAGCTGTTCCTCGACATTCTGCGTACTACCGGCTTGCCGTTCACGGAGCCACAGGGCGCGTACTACGTGATGGTCGACATCAGCGCGCTTGGCTTTGCCGATGACACCAAGGCCAGTGAGTGGCTCATCAAGGAAGTGGGCGTGGCCGGCGTGCCCGGCTCAAGCTTCTTCCGAGAGCCGGTGAAGCATCTCATTCGCTTCCACTTTGCCAAACGCGAAGAAACGTTGCGTGCGGCCGGCGAACGTTTGGGGTCGCTCTCCGTGCGCGCCAACGCCGGCCGCTGACGGCTGGCGGCTACTGAGAGCTGGGTACGCCCACGGGTCCGCTCACCGGAGCGGGCTCGCTGGGCGCGGTGGCCGAGATGTACAGCATGACGAGCACGAGGGCCATGAACGCGGCCATGAAGATCTTGGCTGATCGCATGTCCGAAATATCGTGCCTTACCGGGCGTTGAGGAATGCCATCGCATCGCGCGCGGTGCGCGTCGCGTCTTCCTCGTGCGGCACGTGACCGAGCTCGGGGTATACGAGCAACCGCGCGTTACGGAGCAGGCGATGGAAGCGAGCGGCGTGGCTGGGTGGAATGAGTCGGTCGCGCCCGCCCCACACCAGGAGGGTCGGGGCGCCGATACCGGTCAGCAGCAGCGTGTCGGCGCCGTCGCGCATCTGCGCGAAGCGCGCCGGTAGCGCCGCCCTGTTGCCAGCGCGCAACGTCAGTTCGTAGTACCGGTCGATCAGCGAGTCGCGCACGAGCGTCGGATTGCCGTACACATTGCGTACACTCGCCGTCACAACAGGGCGCGGCAGCGTGCGTGTCATCATCCACGCCAAAGCAGGTTCTCGGGCGATACGGAAGGCGATGGGCATCGACTCGGCCTCGATGGGGAACCCGGCCGGGTCCACCAGCACGAGTCGTCGTACGCGCGCGGGGTGGCGTGCTGCCACGTGCCAGGCGATCTCACCGCCAAGCGAGTTGCCGGCGAGATCGGCACGAGGTATGCGCAGCGAGTCGAGCAGGGCAACAACGAACCGCGTGTAGCGCTCAATGCGATAGTCGCCGGCGGTATCGGGGCCGGTGAGGCCGAATCCGGGCAAGTCCACACGTACCACACGTCGACCCACGGTCATGGCCGACGCCCAACCTTCCCACGTATGCAGGCTGGCAGAGGTGCCATGCAGGAGCACAATGGGTGTGCTATCGGCCTGTGGCCCCTCGTCGCGCAGATGCACAGCGAGTCCGTCGATCGGCCGAAACACCGACGGCGGCGGAGCCCATCGAGACAGGAGCGAGGCCACCGATCGGTCGGGTTCGTACAACATCGCCCCGGCCAGCACGACGAACACGATGGCCACGGTGAACCAAACGATCGTGCGTGATCGCGTGGCGGTACGCGCGTTGGACATGACGCGATGGGTTGAAGGCAATGGCGACGCGCTGGCGTCAGGAAGGTGTCAGGGACGTGATGTCAGCAGATTGCGAGCGTCGATCCGATAGAAGTCCCCACGGCGCTGCAGCGTGGGCATGCGTCGCACAAAGTACAGCGCGCGCCCGTCGCGGGTGACGGTGGGGTGATACTCGTCGTGTTCCGTATTCACCGTGGGGCCAAGATTGCGCGCGGGACTCCACTGCTTCCCCTGCCGCCGGCTCACGTACAAGTCGCCGAGGCCAAATCCGCCGGGGCGCAGTGACGTGAACACAAGCGTCTGACCGTCCACCGAAATCTCCGGATTGAAATCCCAGGCATCCTGAAGCCCCACGTCGCCGACCGACGGAGCGGTATTGATGGCATTGCCCAGTGGTACGCGCGGTGCGAAGCCTGCGCCCCGACGCTCCGCACGGAAGATGTCGAAATGCTTGCCGGGCTGGGGGAAGAACGGTCCACTCGCGAAGTACAACGTGCCGTCGGCGCTTGCCGACGGATACAGTTCATCCGTGTCGGGCGCGTTGACCTCCGGACCGAGATGCACGGGTTCACTCCAGCCGTCAGCAGTACGGTGCACCATCCAGATGTCCACGTCGGCACGCGGCGTGCCGTTTACGGGGCGAATCGACGAGAAATAGAGCCGCTGGCCGTCTGGCGAAAGAAACGGATCGATGTCGCTATAAACGCCGGAGAACGATGCGATGACCGGCGCGCTCCAACTGCCGTCGTGCTGGCGTTGCGTTTCGTAGATCGCGGCCTGTCTCGTAAACGGGAAGAAGCCCGCACTCGCTGCAAAGTACGCGTGGCGGCCATTCGCCGAAAACGTGATGCGCCACTGCTCGGCGGCGTCGGAAATGACGCCAGGCGCAAAGAGCTGGGCCTGCTTTTGGCCAGACGTCGTCGTGATAGCCTGACGGATGGTGTCGGTATCAGGTGCTGTGGCACCAACGCCGTCGTGGCAAGCGGCGAGGGACAGCGACGCGCCGGTCGCAAGCAGGCGGAGCGAGAGCAAACGGAAGGGCATGACGCACCTCGGGTAAAGGGCGTGTGACGCGAAGGCGCGTGCACACGGCCGGCCAGGTGGCCGACGCGTCACCATGGCAAGTCCGCTCCTGAAACGCTGCACCTCGTGTGCCAGATGGCGGGCTGGTCATGCCAAGCGGCGGAGTTCCGGCCTTACACGTCAGCGCACGCGATGCACGTGCGGGCTACAAGCCGAGTGCACCCTGCACGGCCGCCCGGTATGATCGGCCCGCCGTTACGGTGCGGCCATTCGCCAGCGTCAGTACGTATTCGCCAGCGTACAACGACTCGGCGGCGACCACGCGAGGGAGGTGCACGATGATCGACCGATGCACGCGGAGGAACCGGGCCGGATCAAGTTTTGATTCGAGCGCAGCTAGTGTCTCACGCACAATCCACGATTTGTCGCCGGCGTGCAACCGCACGTAGTTGCCCTCCGCCTCAAGGTAGTCGAGCCCTGCCGTGGGTACGAATTGCGCGCGCGCGCCGTGGCGAACCACGATGCGCTGCAGCCAATGCGAACGCCCGTCGAGGCGTTCGAGCAGATGTGCGAGCCGGTTATCTGTTTGCCGATGTTCGCGCTGCGTGCGTGCTCGCGCGAGCGCGGCATCAAGTCGGGATTGATCGTACGGTTTGAGCAGGTAATCGAGCGCCTGTGATTCGAAGGCCTGGAGCGCGTGATGGTCGAACGCCGTACTGAAGATCACTACCGGCATGCGCTCTACGCCGATGTCACGAATGACCGAGAAGCCGTCTCCATCGGGCATTTGCACATCGAGAAGCACCACATCGGGCTGCTTCATGCTGATGGCCGCCACCGTCTCCGCACCGCTGGTTGCCTCACCAACAATGTGGATGTCCGAATGACGCGCGAGCATGGCGCGCAGGCCGACGCGGGCCGGAAGTTCATCGTCGGCAATGAGGACTGTCAGCATGGCACGATGGGGCGGAAGGGCAGGGAGACGGTGACCTCCACGCCGTGGGGGGCCCGCTCGCGCAGCTGCAACTGCTGCGCGTCACCGTACAGCTGCCGGAGACGCTGTCGAACGTTGGTCAGACCAACGCCGGTGGAGACGGTGGATGGTTCCGGGGGCACTGCCCGCAATCCCACGCCATCATCGCCGACGATCAATCGCAGGCGCTCGCCATTGCGTTCGGCGCGAATGTTGAGCGTGCCCGGTGCACTACGCATGGTGAGTCCGTGTCGGATGGCGTTCTCGACCAGCGGCTGCAGCAGCAGGTGTGGCACGGCGGCCACGAGCGTTGTCGGATCGATCTGCCACGTGACCCGCAGACGTTCGCCGAAGCGCAGCTGCTCGATCTCCACGTACGCCGACAAGATCGCGAGCTCCTCTTCGAGTGTCACCTCATGCGTGCCAACGCGCTGCAGCGCGTGGCGCAGCAGCGTACCGAGGCGGGCAATCACCTGCACCGCCGTGTCAGGTTCGCTTCGCACGTAGGCGCTGATGGTGTTGAGCGTATTGAACAGGAAGTGCGGATGCAGCTGAGCCTTGAGATATTGCAGTTCGGCTTGGGCCAGCAGCTCCTCCCGTTCCCGCACCGCGCGTGCATACGACAGCGCGTGCCCCGCGCCCAGCACCAGCAGAAAGAGCAACAGGTTGTTGGCGACGCTCGTGGCCAACAATTGGGATAAGGGCGGTACCACCGGGTACCAGTGCATCATTCCGTTCGTGGCGAGCACGAACAAGGCCCGAGCAATGATCACCAGCGCCGCCGCGGCGAGCGCCAGCGGCACGGTGCGGCGCCACGTGCGTCGCTCCAGTGGAAATCGCCGCGCCAGCCAGAACGCGAACACGGTAACCGGTATCCAGAGTGCGGAACTCACGACCTCCGGAAAAGTGAGCCCAGTCGGCGCGCGACCGGTCATACTAGCGCGCGCGAGTGCTGAGAGTAGCCCGTTGAGTGTCCACACGGCGCCGGCCAGCAGCCACCAGCGGGCCCATGGTATCGGACCACGTACGAGACCGGGCGTCATGGAGGTCGTATCCATGCGGGCAGGGAGGGGGAGGTACACGGCCAGAAGCTAGACGGCCGCGCCCGAGGGCGGCGGAGCCGAGGGACGTACGGCGGGGAAATGGCGATCAACGGTGGAGTCCAACTTGCCAGCGCGATTTGCCCAATACGGCGCGGCGCTCACAAGCGACTCCGCGCCGTCATCCAGTATTGGCGCACCGGTTCGGGAACCGTGCCCTGCAGCGCGCGCGCGTAGGCGGCGTCGGCCCGGTCGCGCTGTCCGGCCTTCTCATACAGGAACGCCAGCGTCGCGGGCCACTCGGGCCACGTTCCCATCTGGGTTTCGAGCGCGTCCAGGTCCGCTTCAATCTCCGCCAGCGCTTCGGTGGCGGCGCCCGATTCCGCCATGGCCACCCAGCGCGAAAGTCGAGCCGCCGGATGGGGCGCGGTTCGCAACAAACGGTCGTACGCGTGCACGATTTGTGGCCACGGTGTCGCCTCCCACGACGCGGCCAAGGTGTGCAGCGCCGCGATCTCCGCCTCCGCGTGATAGCGGGAGTAGGTGGGTCCCTGGGCGGCAGCTGCCAGCGCCCGCATACCGCGCGCCATCAGTGGGCGATTCCATTGCGCGCGATCCTGCTCGCGCAGCGAAACCGCTACCCACGCGCCATCGAGATCCTGCTGATGACGCGCTGGCAAGCGCGCGGCGGTAAGGCAGAGCAGGGCCAGCAGCGCGTGCGTTTCGGCCTGCGCCGTGCCTGGCCAGCTCACGAGCAGCAACAGCAGGCGCAGCGCTTCGTGGCACAATTCGGGGCGCACAAGGGCATCTCCCTGCGTGGCGAGATGCCCCTCGGCGAACAGGGCGTAGCACACGCCCAGCACGTCGTTGAGTCGCTGCGGCACATCGGCCGCGGGTGGAACCACGAATGTCGGACGTACGTCGCGCAACGTTCGCTTGGCGCGCACCAGTCGCTGCGCCACGGCCGTACGGTCTGCCCGCAGGAGCCGCGCGATCTCGTCCACGCTCAACTGGGTTGCACACTTGAGCGTGAGCGCCACGCGGGACTCCGGCGACAACGACGGGTGACAGCAGAGGAACAGCAGACGCAAATGGTCGTCGCGCACGCCCTCATCGTTGCCGAGATCGGCCAGTTCGGCCGCCGGTTGCTCGTACCCGGCGTCGGGTTCCCACTCGAGACGCCGATCGGCCCGTTGCCGGTCGAGGAAACGGCGCTGGGCGACTCGCGCCAGCCAGGCCAACGGGGCGGTGGGCGTGCCGGACAGGGGCCAAGCCCGTGCCGCCGCCACGAAGGCGTCCTGGACCGCATCTTCCACTCGAGGCAACGCCGCGGAACCATATCGTCGCAGCAACTGGGCCGTTACGCGCGCTGCGGCTTCCCGGAACGCACGCGGATCGTGCAGTTCCACCGGCCCGGCATCGGCTTTTACAGCCGATGTCGATTCTGCCGGCAATCCTGCGTCACTCCCATACGGAAGCCCGCCGATCGGCGCGGTGTCCCATTCATCACTCATGCGAGGACCATCCGATGCCCATGTTCATGCTGCTGCTCTCCGACGATCCGTCGGAATACGCCGAAATGTCACCCGCCGAATTGCAGGCCGTCATCGAGCGATATGCCGCGTGGTCGCAGGGGTTGGCCCAACAGGGGAAGCTGCGGGACGGCCAGAAGCTCCGCGATGAAGGCGGCCGAGTCGTTCGTTCCGACGGTGGCAAGGTGGTGGTCCGCGACGGCCCGTACGCGGAGCTCAAGGAAATCGTTTCCGGCTACTTCCTGATCGATGCGGCTGACTACGACGAGGCGGTGGCGATCGCTTCGAGCTGCCCGCACGCCCAGTCGCGCGGGAGCATCATGATTCGGGAAATCGAGCCTACCGGCGAATAGCCCGGCCTGATGTCAGGGAGCTCGACCGATGGGCAACGCGACGCCGTCGGTCGGCTCCTGCGGCTTCACGCCCAGCAACTGTGCCAGCGTTGGGGCCAGATCGACGGTGCGCACGAATTGCGCGTGACGTCCGGGGGCAACGCCAAATCCCGAAAAAATGAGCGGCACATGGGAGTCGTAATCACGCGGCGATCCGTGCGACGCGATGTTGCCGCCCCACGTGCTCAGCGGGTCAAGCGTGATGACCGCCTCCACGTTGGAGGTGGTAGGAAACTGGTGCGCCCACCGCCGCGCAATCACGTCGCTGGAGGTATCGGCCAGCAGCGCCTGAAACCGATCCACGCGTGCCACACCCGGCACCGTCCGGATCTGCTCGAGGAAGAACGTCATGGCCGTCTCGAAGTCCGCCGCCTTTCGGAATGCTCGGCGGTCGGCGAGCACGATGTTCACATCGGTCTCGATGGCAAACGTGTCGGCCTTGAGCTCGCGCAGCTTGGCGCGGAGCGCAGGAATGATAGGTGCCAGCGAAACGCGCCGCGGTGGCGGCTGCATGGTGGAAGGCGCCAGCTCGGGAATGGTGCCCACGCCGTGATCGCTGGTGAACACCACCGTGATGCTCGAGGAATCGCGCAGCTTGTAGAGTGAGTCGAGGAACGTGCCCACGGCCCGGTCGACGCGCAGCACCTGATCGTGCATCTCGCGAGAGTCGGGCCCAAAGTTGTGCCCGATGACGTCGGTTGCCGAAAGCGACAGCGCGAGCAGATCGGTTTGGGGGCCGGCACCGAGCTTGAGTGACTCGAGCCCATGCAGCGCGAACGCCAGCACCATGTCGTCCATGAACGGCGTAATGCGAATGTTCGCGCCGGCATCGAGGACATCGTCGGTGAGCACATGCGGAAAGGTCACGCCGCGCCCGTTCATCTCGATGGCTACGCTGTCCTTCTCGGCATAGGCACTGTCGGGCAGCAGCAGATCCCACGACTTGCCGGCGAAGCTCGCCACCATCTGGCGTTCGTTGAAGGCGTTCACCCAGTCCGGCAGCGCCTTTCGGTAGTACGTGCTGGTAAGGAAGCGACCGTCGATGGAGTACCAGTACACCTCAGACTTGGCACGCCCCACCGGCAGGATGGCGCCGCGGTCTTTCATGGACACCGACAGCGTACGCGTGCGCCGGTCGGCGGCCGTCATCCAGTCCACGAGGGTGGTGCCGCGGAAACGCGCTGGCGAGGCCCCCGGGCCGTAGCCGCCGGCCACGAGCGGGGCCGTCTCGTCTTCCACCCCGATGGCGTTCATCATGATGCCGGTCGAGCGTGGAAAGCGCCCCGACAGCAGAGTCGCGTGACCGGGCGCTGTTTCGGTGATGGCGTGGTCATGATGCGCATCCGTGAAATTGGCCCCCGCCCGCGCCAGGCGAGCCAATCCGCCCTGCAGCTGCTCCCCGTAGCGCGCGAGGTAATCGGCCCGGAACTGATCGATAGTGATCAGTACGACCAGTTTGGGCTTCGCTGGTTGCCCGGGCACAGTCGCGGCCGGCGGGGTGCCGCCCGTCGGCGAGGGCGCACCGGATAAGGCCGCACCGGAGGTGGAGGCGGCACCGGCCATGCAGGCCACGGCGAGCAGCAGCGAGAGTCCGATTATGGAACGCTTCATGGGGCGAATGTATGGCGCGAAAGGCTGTGACGCACGATACTGGGCACGAACCGGATGGCGCGAGGCGGTCTTGGCCGCTTCGCTCCGCCCGTCCCCTCCTCTGTTACCCGTGAGCCGTGATCCCGGTGCACGCCGCCTTTGTCCATATGCCAGTGTCGCGTTGTGTGCGGAGTTTGACCTCATGAGCGGGTGGCGCAATACGCCCGCGACTCGGCTTATCGTGCGCTGCATCGTGTACTACACGGTGCTGGTTGGTGGTACGTGGCTCGCGGTGACCCGTAGCGCCAAGCGCCTGCCGCCGTCGCTCGAAGCGCTCATGGGACTCGGCACCGAAACCGTGCCGGCCGGCGCGACGTCCTTTCAGGATCTCGTTTCCGCCGCGCCCACGGCGGGGCTCGACGAAGCCACGTTGGCATTCACCGTTGGCGTCGCCATGACCGCTGCCGCGCTGCTGTCGTTGCCGGTGGCGTGGATTTATCTGCTCACACGGGCCAAGCGCGGCTATCAGCAGTCGGTGGTGCAGCTCCTCATCGTGCTGCCCACCGTGGTGGCGGGTATTGTGCTGCTGGTGAAGTACTCGCTGGCATTGGCCTTCTCGCTGGCCGGTATCGTGGCGGCGGTGCGCTTTCGCAATTCGCTCGACGACTCCAAAGATGCCGTGTACGTATTTCTGGCCACGGCCATCGGATTGTCGTCGGCGGTGAACTTGCCGGTGGCGGCCGTACTCTCCATGACGTTCAACGCGATTGTCCTGGCGCTCTGGTACACCGACTTCGGCAGCTCACCCGTGGAGCTCGATGGTCGCCTGGCCGAACGCAAGCTGCAGCGCGCCAAGCAAATGGCCCGCACCGGCACGTTCGTGGCCCGCATGGACGATGAGGTGCTCAAGAATATGAACACCGAGCAGCTCGAAGGTTTGGCCGAGCGCGCCTGGCGACGTGCCAAGGCCAACAACATGACCACTGAAATGCCGGTCATGCTGGAAGAGCGCACGCTGCGTCTGTCCACCAGCAACGCCAACGGACTGCGCCGCGTGCTGGAACCGCGGCTGTCGGAGTTCACCAAGACGTGGCGTTTCGGCGGCATGCAAACGGGTGATGATGTCACCGTGATCGAGTACCGGGTACAGTTGCGCAAGAAGACGGGGCCGGACGAATTGCTGTCGCTGGTGCGCGCGGCTGGTGCATCGCAACTCAACTCTGCGGAAATCGACTGAGGGGCTCATGGTGACAACACTCGGCGGGTTCATGCGTTCGCGTGGTGCGTTCGCTGTTGCGGCTGCCGCGCTGCTCGCGGCGGTGCTGCTGGTGCCCACGCGCGCCATGGCGCAGCAGCAGAAGAGCAAGACGCCCAAAACGCCCAAGGCAGCAAAGACGGCCGATAACGACTCGGCGAAGGCGCCGAAAAAGGCGCCGAACCCGCGCCTGTTCCGCAGCGAGACACCGTTCGATGTCACACTGACGCTCAACATCAAGCAGATCAAACGCGACAAGCAGCAGAACGCCCCGTGGCGCACGGCCACATTGAGCTACACCGATGCGGCCGGCAAGAAGGTGTCGGTACCCATACGGGCAAAGACGCGCGGCGTGTGGCGACTCAAACACTGCGACTTTCCGCCACTCCGTCTCAAGTTCGGCGACAAGAGCGCCGACGGCACCGAGTTTGCCAATCTCGACGAGCCCAAGCTTGTTGGGTATTGCCGCAACACGCCGCAGTATGAGCAATACAACCTGCAAGAGGCCCAGCTGTATCGGGTGTACCGGCAAGTGACCGACTTGTCGCACAAGGTGCGGGTGCTGCGCATTTCGTACGCCGACAGTGCGAGCGGCCAGGTGGAAACCACGCGCTACGGTTTCATCATCGAAGATCCGGCGCAAATGGCCGCGCGTGTAGGTGGCAAGATTCTCGATCGCAAAGGGGCCACTGCCGACGATCTCGACCCTACGGCCACCGCCATGGCCTACACGTACCTGTATTTCATGGCCAACACCGACGTGTCATTCAACGGGTTGCACAACGGCGAAATCGTGTCGCTTCCCAATGGGCAGTACGCGCCGGTGGCGTACGATTTCGATTTTGCCGGCATCATCAACGCCCATTACGCCGGCACCGACCCGTCGTTGCCCATTCGCAACGTGCGTACGCGGCTGTTTCGCGGCTACTGTGCCCACGAAGCCGCGTATCCGCCGATTTACGAAATCTTCAAGGAGAAGCGCCCCGCCATCGAAGCGTTGTACGCCGACACCATCGGCAAGCTCATTGCCCAGGGCACCGTGAAGAACTCGCTCGACTACATCAACGACTTCTACAAGGACATTCGCACGCCGGAGGCCGCGAAGAAGGCGCTGATGAACGACTGTCTGAAGTAGGAGCGTTCAAGCGCTCGACCTCCTGAGGGCTGCAACCCCGAGGTTGCGTATTCAGCTGGCGCGCGGCAACCGCAACACGAACTCCGCACCACCACCGTCGCGTGGCTTATAGATCACGTCGCCCCGTTGCGCACGCGCGAACGTGCGGGCAATGGCCAACCCCATGCCCATGCGCGTTTCGGTCGCAACGACTGTGCTGTCTGCGGGGGCCAGTGAACGCCTGAGCGGCATGAACAGTCGGTCGAGATCGGTGCCAGCCAATCCGGGACCACGGTCGCCTACCACGAACACCACAAAATCCGCATCTTCGCGGATGTCGATGTCGATGGGTTCGGAGGCCGGCGCGTAGCGCACGGCATTCTGCAGCAGATTGCCAATCACCTGTGCGCTCAAGGTGAGATCGCACAGCACCGGCGGTACGGCCGTCGCCTGGTTCACACGCAGCAGGCGACCGGCTATCACCGCCTCCGACGACCGTATGGCCGTCTGTACGATTTCGTCAGGCGTGCGCGGCGACGTGGCCAACACACTACCGCCACCTTCACTCGCGAACCGCTGCAGCGTGGCAATGTACTCGCCGAGCCGGCCCGCTTCCTCGCCGACGCGCTGCATCACCACCGGGATGGGAAACCCGGCCGCCGGATCGGCCAGCAGCGACAGCGTGGACACCGGTGACCGCAGATCGTGCGCCAACGAGTTGAGCAGGGCGTTCTTGAGTCGATCGGCCTCGCGCAACGCGCGTACCGTCGATGCATCGCGCTCGAGTTGAAGCCGTTCGGCACTCAAGCGCTCGACTTCACGCGTGCGTTCTTCGGCCACGCGCGTGGCCTCGCGCTGCTTGGCGAACAGTTCCGACACGAGCCAGCCGGTGGCGAGGAACCCGAGCAGCACGAACCAGTCCAGATCGGACGCGGCCCCGAAAGTCATACGCGGTGGTACGAAGAGCCAGTCGACGGCGAGATAGCTGAGCACGACCATGGCCATGGACAGGCCGCGGCTCCCCTGTCTACTCGCACCGATGATCAGCACCAGATACGACAGGATTGCGTGCGACGTGCGAATGTCCGGCCGTCCGGACACAGCGTAAAGTCCCACGGTGGTCAACGCGTAAATCACCAGCCAGAGCAGCCAACTGCCGAGGCGATCGACGGTCACCGTGGCCCGTTGAAGCGGTAGCCCACGCCGGGCTCCGTGATGATCAGGCTGGGCACCTGCGGGTTGGGTTCGATCTTGCGCCGCAGGTGTGTGATGTGCACGCGCACATGCGTGGAGAAATCGCCGAACTCACGATCCCACACCATATCCCACAACTGCTTGGGGGATACGGCCCGACCGCCTTGCAGAATGAGGGCGCGCAATAGCGCCCACTCGGTAGGGGTGAGGCGCTGGGGCTCGCCGTTCCGCACCACGCGCTGCGAAACCAGATCGATCTCGACGCCGTCGACGGTGAGCTGTGCCCATGATCGCGCAGCGTGCGATGTCACTGAACGGCGGAGCTGACCGCGGACACGCGCCAGCAGTTCGGCGGCTCCACAGGGCTTGATCAGAAAATCGTCGGCGCCCGCGTCGAGCAGTGCCACCTTCGACTCCTCGCTGTCGCGCCCGGAGAGCACGATGACCGGCACATCCGTTACGGCGCGCAGGCGCGTCACCAGCTCGGCACCGTCACCATCAGGCAGGCCAAGATCGAGGACGATGAGATCCGGCTGCGATTGCGTCGCTTCCCGGAACGCTTCGGCAACGGTGGCCGCCGTGCGCACTTCACGGCACACGGTGCGCAGCGTGTGGGCAAGCGTCTCCCGCAGCGCATCATCGTCTTCGACGACGAGAATGCGTTCCGGGTCGACCGACTCACCAAGGTGCAGCGCCATGTCGCAGCGGGATCGTGTCCGGACGCGGGAACAGGTCGCAGAGACCGCCCACCGCCCGGAGCCGGATGGCTCCGATGCGGTATCCGTAAATCCTAATGCCGGAACTCGGCCAACGACAAATGGCCGCGCGGTCGCTCGGTCAGAGTCCGGCCGGTGAGACCGTCTTCGAATACGACCGCGACAGCACCAGATACGACATGATCCGGATGCGGAGCCCCTTGGCGCAGACGGCCGCAAGGTCGCCGCACCGTTCGAGCGCATCAACCAGCGGCAACAACTCTTCGGCGCTGGTCGGTGGGTTGCCGACATCCACGCCAGCCTGTCGGCAAGCGGCTTCCCAGATTTCCGGAATCTCTTCGTCGTCGAGATAGCGGGCCAACGAGTCGAGAATCATGTGCTGCGACGGCAGCTCGAGCCCATAGCCGGGCAGGCGCTCGGAGCTGGTCACGGGGCGATCTCCACGCGACGCGTTTCAATGCGCCGAACGGCCTCGCCGGCGTAGCGTCGCAGCGATTGCAAGTCGGTGTCGGTGAATATGTGGGTGTCGGGGCCAGCGACACACAGGGTGCCGACCGCGAACCCGCGCGTCGTAACCAACGGCATGCCCGCGTAGCAGCGCACACCGTCCTGGGTGACGAGCGGGCTGTCCTGGACCAGCATGTGCCTCGCCGCATCTTCCACCACGAAGCCCTGCTTGGC
>ERZ1645185.26-NODE-26-length-70830-cov-8.117725_pt1 | contig 70830 bp, 68 predicted proteins | sample MGYA00575351_ERZ1645185 | MGnify/ENA primary metagenome ERZ1645185 (study PRJEB40838, sample SAMN11284767) | freshwater sediment metagenome | isolation source: river sediment | host: Sediment | place: India: Jana village, Kanpur | collected 2015-12-17 ... | reverse complement strand
AGGCTATACCGATTACCCGAGGATGCAGGCCGAATGATTCACCTGCCTGAATCCCTTGCAGCGTGGGGATCTCCAGCGTTCAGTGAAACTTTCAAAATTGAAGCCTCGCGCCTGGATGCAGACAGCCTGCCCTTGCAGAAAGGACTGGCACGAAGCAGCCATGTCGCCAGCAGTCCTTTCAGCGTGATCGTGACGAATGTGACAGATGATCCCGTTTCGATTCAGGTAAAGGCCGGGATCGTTTATGCGGGAATCATTGCCGGATGCAGCTGCGCGGACGATCCCACGCCCATCAGCGAACAAACAGAATATTGCGAAGTGCTGTTTGAAATCAACAAGTTGACCGCCGAGACATCTGTAACTCTGTTGAACGAATAGCGAACTCGCACTGTTTTCAGGCGTGTCCGGGCAGTCTGACCTCCGTTAAAATGTGTTGTCATCCGTCAAATTTTTTAAAAAATATCTGTAAAACCATGCACTGCCTTATTAACAAAGGGCAAAGACTTGTACATAATGGCACCCAGTTGATCTTTCCGGACAGACACAAAGCCTGTGAACGCTGGTACGATCACACTTCCACTCAACCAAAGGAGACCACATGAACAAATCCGAATTGATCGACATTGCCGCCGAAGGCGCCGACATCAGCAAAGCTGCCGCTGGTAAAGCTCTCGATGCCGCCATGGGCGCAATCGTCAAGGCCGTATCCAAGGGCGACACCGTTACCCTGATCGGCTTCGGCACTTTCAAGTCATCCAAACGCGCTGCCCGTACCGGCCGCAACCCCCAGACCGGCAAGGAAATCAAGATTGCCGCGACCACCGTGCCCCGCTTCACCGCTGGCGCTGGTTTCAAGGCCGCCGTTGCTGGCAAGAAAGCTGCCAAAAAGAAGTAATCGCAACGAAGCAATGTTCAAAACAGAAGTGGCGGCAGCAGTGCCGCCATTTTTGTTTTTAACATCCTTAATACTTTTATCCAATGAAGCGCATCACCCAGTATTTCCTGCGTGGACTGATCACGGCCCTGCCGCTGGGTCTGACGGTCTACCTGCTCTATCTGTTTCTGACCTGGTCGGAGAAGCTTGCGTTTCAACTCATGCGCCCTTTCATCGGCGAGTTCTATGTGCCGGGACTGGGGCTGGCGCTGGGTATCGTCAGCATATTCCTGCTCGGCGTGCTGGTCTCGCAGCCTTTTATGGCCAGGCTGCTGTCGCTGATCGAATTGCCCTTCACCAACATCCCGGTGATCAAAAGCATTTACTCGTCGCTGAAAAGCTTTGCCGATTATTTTTCGCCGCATCCCGACAAGCCCAGTCAGCAGGTCGTGGTGCTGCGGGTACCGGGTCAGCCGCTGGAGCTGGTCGGCCTGGTCACCCGACAAAATGTCGAAGGTCTGCCCCAGGGTTTTATGCAGAATGACCGCGTGGCGGTTTACCTGCCCATGGGCTACATGATTGGCGGCTACACGGTGTTCGTGCCGCGTACATGGGTACAGCCTATCGACATTTCGGTGGAAGAAGCGATGCGCGCCTCGCTGTTCGCCTGGATGGCAAAGAAAGATGACGGCAGTGAAACATCAATCAAGCCGCCAGTTACCTGAGTAAAAGCTGAATAGATCCTTTCGCAGGCAGGCCTGCTCCTGCAGGGCCATGATTTTCGTAGGAGCACGCTTGCGTGCGATCTGGCGATGGCGAATGAATTAGCGTTTCCCTAATGCTTGTGTCCCGCGTGGGGATCCGCCGCCTTCTTCGCCAGCGGGGTAAATCGCGCCGGTTCAGTGGTCTTGCCGGGCAGAGTTACTGTCACCGCAACCTTCATGTCCGGCGTGGACGCGTATTTGGCAAAACCCTTCAGCCGGTTGTCACCGTCCGGCACCAGGTTGACGGTTGTCTTGAGCTTGCCGGCAAGAATTGTCGCCGTACCTCGGGCGCCCTTTGTGGAAATCTTGTTGTCACCATGATCGGAAACATACAGCACGATTGGATTCTCCTTGGCCGTCTTGCTGTCTTTAACCACCACCAGTTCGTAATGATAGGCGCCCGCCATGCGCATCTGCCCGCCATTCGGCGTGGGCTGGGTATCCAGGTATTCGTCCGAATGCGACAGGACAGCGGGGCTGTTCAGCGCGGCAAGCAGGAACATCAGGGTACGCAGTTTTTTCATGGCACTTCTCCTCAGCAGAAAAAATCAAAATGATTCATTGCCGCGCTGGGCAATCAGACGTTCCAGCGCCGGGCGTCCCCAGCGCAGAAACATGACAGGCGTCAGCACGGTATCGAGCAGGGTCGAGCTGACCAGTCCGCCGAAAATGACAACGGCAACAGGATGCAGCACTTCCTTGCCCGGCGCGTCGGCCGCCACCATCAGTGGGGTCAGCGCGAAGGCCGCGACCAGCGCGGTCATCAGCACCGGCGTCAGGCGTTCGAGCGAGCCGCGCACGATCATTTTTGTTCCGAATGTCTCGCCCTCAAACAGGCACAGATTGATGTAATGACTGATCTTGAGGATGCCGTTGCGCGCACTGATGCCGGTCAGCGTCACGAAGCCGACCATGGCCGCAATCGAAAGCGGTTGCCCCGAAAGCCACAGCGCGATAACCGCGCCGACCAGCGCCAGGGGAATATTGCCCATGACGATCCCGGCCAGCACAGCGGACCGGTAGCGCGAGTAAAGCACCAGAAAAATCATCAGCAGCGATATGACAGCCAGCATCGTGATCAGCCGCGCTGCCTGTTCCTGCGCCTGGAACTGTCCCTCCAGCGCGGTGAAATATCCCGCCGGCATGGGCTGGGCCGCAAGTTCTTCACGTATTGTCGCCACGATGCCCGCCATGTCCGAACCGTCGGTGTTGGCCGAAATCACGATGCGCCGCCGCGCATTTTCGCGGCCAATCTGGTTCGGCCCGGAACTGTCCTCGATGCTTGCAATCCGTGACAGGGGAACGGTACCGGTGGGTGTTACGATCAGTAAATTTTCCAGCCCTTCTCCCTGCCGTGACGATTCCGGCAAGCGCAGGGTCAGCTCGAACCGGCGATTGCCCTGAATGACATGGCTGAGGCTTTCGCCTTGCAATAATTGCTCCAGTTCCGCGACGAGCACACCCGCCGGCATGCCATGCCTGGACGCGGCATCATGGTCCACGCGAATCTTGTACTGGGGAATCATCACCTGCTTTTCAATCTGCAAATCGGTGATGCCCGGGATGCGCGCCAGGCGCTCGCGCAAGCCGGAAGCCAGCCCGCGCAGGGTATCGAGATCGTCGCCATAAATCTTCAGCGCGATCTGCGCGCGCACGCCTGACAGCAGGTGATCGAGCCGGTGTGAAATCGGCTGGCCAACGCTGATCGAGGCCGGCAACACGGCAAGCCGCTGGCGGATGTCGGCGATGACCACATCCCGGCTGCGCTCCGATGGCTTGAGATCCACGTCCATTTCCGTGTAATGCACCCCCTCGGCGTGCTCATCCAGCTCGGCGCGCCCGGTGCGCCGTCCCACCTGTGTCACCTCCGGAACAACCATCACCAGGCGCTCGGCCTCGGCGCCAATGCGGTTCGACTCGGCCAGCGAGGTGCCGGGGTTCTGCAAGACATTGATGGTCAGCGTGCCTTCGTTGAATGGCGGCAGGAAGGAACGCGGCAAGAAAGTCACGCTCGCAGCGGCAAGCAGGATGGCCACCGCGGCAATGCCGAGGAGCTGACCACCACGTTCGAATGACCAGTGCAGCAGCTTTTCGTCCTGGCGCTTGAGCCAGGCAACCAGCCGGCTGTCGCCATGATCGATCCGCTTCATGTTCGGCAGAAGGTAGTAGCACAGCACGGGCGTGACGGTCATCGCCACCACCATGCTGGCCAGAATGGAAACGATGTAGGCAATGCCCAGCGGGGTGAACAGTCTGCCCTCGATGCCGGGCAGCGCGAAGAGCGGAACAAAGACCAGCACCACGATCAGCGTCGCGTAGACCACGCCGGAACGGACTTCCTTTGATGCGGCGGCGATCACCGCCAGATTCGGCCGGGGCTGCGCGCTGCGCCGGTTTTCCTTGAGACGGCGCAAGACGTTCTCGACATCGACCACGGCATCGTCGACCAGTTCGCCGATGGCGATGGCCAGCCCGCCCAGCGTCATGGTGTTGATGGACAGGCCGAGATAGTGGAATACCAGCGCCGCAGCCAGAAGTGAAATCGGAATTGCCATCAGCGAAATGAACGTGGTGCGGAAATTGGCCAAAAACAGAAACAGGATGACGGCAACCATGATTGCGCCATCCCGCAGCGCTTCCTCCACATTGTTGACCGAGCGCTCGATGAATTCCGCCTGCCGGAACAGAAACTGCGGTTTCTCGACGCCAGCTGGAAGCTTGCGCGACAGATCGGCAACCACCGTTTCCAGTTCGCGGGTGAGTTTGACGGTGTCGGTCGCGGGCTGCTTTTGCACCGATAGGATCACCGCCGGCAAGCCCTTGTAACCGGCATCGCCGCGTTTGATGGCTGCCGCAAAACCAACGTCCGCCACTTGCTTCAGCACGATCACCTGCCCGTTGCGAGTCTCTACCGGCAGCATGGCCAGGTCCTCGATGCGGCTGCTCTGCCCGATATTGCGCACCAGATATTCCCGTCCGCCGGAATCCACAAAACCACCCGCCGTGTTGTGGCTGAAGTTTTGCAGCGCCTCCTTCAACTTGCCGATGGAAATACCGGCCGCCATCAGCCGCGCCGGATCGGGCGTAACCCGGTACTGGCGCACCTCGCCGCCGATGGGAATAACCTGCGCCACGCCGGGCACGGTAAGAAGTCTCGGGCGCACCACCCAGTCGGCATATTCGCGAACCTGCATAGGATCAATCTTTGCCGGATCGGCCGGCAGCGCGATCAGCAGAATCTCCCCCATGATCGAGGAGATGGGGCCCACATGCGGCTCGATGCCTGACGGCAACTGGTTGCGCACAAGATTCAATCGTTCCGCCACCTGCTGGCGGTTGAGATAGATGTCGCTGCCCCAGTCGAACTCTACATAGACCACCGACAGGCCGATGCCGGAAACTGAACGTACGCGGGTCACGCCGGTCATGCCGTTCATGGCCGCTTCGATCGGGAAAGTCACCAGTTGCTCGACTTCCTCCGGCGCCATGCCGCCCGCCTCGGTCATCAGCGTCACCATCGGCTTGTTCAGGTCGGGGAACACATCGACCGGCGTTTTCATCGCCGCCAGCACGCCATACAGAATCAGGATCAGCGCAAAACCCAACACCAGCAGGCGCTGCTTAAGGCTGGTGTTGATGATGAAATCAAACATACGGTGAATTAACGAACCTGGCCCAGCGCCCGGGCGCCTGATGTCACCACGCGCTCGCCGCCCGTCAGGCCCTCGATCACCAGCATGCGTTCCGCATCGAGCGGGAGGGTTTTCACGCGGCGCGGCACAAAGCGCTCCGCGGTGTCATGCACCCAGACCACGCTTTCATTGGAATCGTTGCGGCTGATCGCGCCAGCCGGCACGGCAACGCCGGGCCGGTTTGTCCCAATCTCTGCAAGCACTTTCACGGTCTGCCCGATTGCAAGCAGCGGCGCATGCTTCTCGCCCGCCTCGCGCCGGATGCGGAACAGCACGGGCAGCGCCTGTTCGCGCAGAGCGAGGCCGGCGCCGATGAAGTCCAGCCCAATGCGGGTCTCACCCACCCGTGCCGTGGCTCGCTTCAGTCCGCCCGCAGCAATCGCGTCAAACGCCAGGGCCTCGACGGCGAGACGGTCTGGATCGACGATCTCGAACAACACCTCCTTCGCATCGACCACCTGGCCGACATTCGCCGAGCTGGATGCGACCACGCCCGTAACCGGCGCCACCAGCGCGATGCGTCCGCCCAGTGCGCCACCGATCGCGGATCGCCGGGCACGCAGGCTTTCAAGTTCAATGCGCGCCTGCTCGATTTCCTTAGCCGGCACGCTGCCCTCAAGCTGCTCCAGTCGCGCCAGTCGCTTTTCAAGCACACTGGCCTGTGCGGACAATTCGGCCAGGCTGGACTGCTTGTCGGCGCGGCTGGACGCATCCAGCACGGGCACCAGCCAGGCCAGCACCTGTCCGCGCGCCACGCGCTGCCCCACCAGCGCGATGCCCCTGGGCCCCGCCGCGATGGTGCCCGCCTGCGCGGCCTGAACACGCCCACCCGCATTCGGGTCGGCGATCACGCGGCCGGGCAGCTCTACCACGCCCGGGAATTCGCCCTGCTCCGCCACCACGGTGCGAATGCCCAGCGCGCGCTGCGCGGGCTTGGGCACGAAGAGACTGCCGTCGGCCAAACGCTGGGAAGCGCCAGTCATTGCCGCGCCCGCGGCATTCACCGGCTTGGGAGCGGGAGCCGGCTCGTCGTGGCTGTGATCTTCGCCGCCATGCGCAAAGGCCTGGCCGGCCAGGCCATGCATCAGAATCAGGGAGAGCAGCAGGCGCATGTTCATTTCCTTTTTTTCATGCGGATGACCATCGCGGCCAGCAAGGCCAGAACAATGGCGCCTCCGGCCCAGGTCAGCCAGTTGACCATGACATTCTTCGCCTCCTTCGAATCCGACGCTGTCATGTCGGCTGCGTTCATGTCAAAGCGGGCGGTGAGCAGGTCCGAATCCTCGCCCGCTTCAACCGTAATGGTCAGCGCATGTTGTCCCGGCTCGGCCAGCGCGGGTGCCATCAGCTTGAACACGCCGCCCGGTGAGGCAAACGCCTTGCCCATGAAAGAACCCGATTCAATTTCAATGGACGCCTGCTCGATGGGTTCGTTGCTGTCTGCCTTGTCCAGATACAGCCACAAGGCCTTGCCGTCCAGGATGCCCACCAGTTCAAACAGATCGCCGCGCGCCTCGAATCGCGGCGCGACGCTGGAGACAGGCGGAGGTGCTTCGTCGCCATGGTCATGGCCTTCGTGCGCGTGACTGACCGAAGCAAACAGAAGCAACATGAAGACAACAGGAAATCTCACGGCAACACCCCCCGGGATTGATTGATTTTTGCCTTGGCCGAGGCGAGCGAGACCCTTGCCCGGGCCGCTTCCAGTTTTGCCTGACTGGCATTGCTGCGCGCGCGCATCAGCTCGGAAAGCGCGAGTTCGCCCAGATCAAACGCCTTTTGCAGCAGCCTCAACCGTTCCGTCGCAGCGGCCACGCGTTCGCCGGCTGTTGAATGTGTTGCTTCGGCGTTTTCAAGCAGGGCTTCTGCCTCGCGTTGATCAGCCTCGATTTCGTCCAGAATCTGCCTGCTCTCGGCTTCGGCCTGGATCAGCCCCGCATTGGCGGCCGCCATGCGCGCCGCATTGCGACCCTCAGTGGCGAAGGGAAACCGCAGGCCCAGGCGCAGGCTGTTGTTGTCGGGCTGGGAATCGGCATCGCGCGATTGCTGCCAGCCTACGCTCAATTCAGGCGCGTCCCGCCCCGACGTATGAATGAAAGCCAGTTCGGCCCGTGCGCGCCCGGCCGCCGCCTCTGCAAGTACCTGTCGCGGATGCGGTTGATCTGACTTGACGGCCTCCTCCTCCATCCTGTCCGGCAAGGCTTCCAGCCCGGTCAGGGCACGGTAGCGGATTTGCGCCTGACGTTCTTTCGTTCGTGCGTCGGCCAGCCCATTGCGCGCGGCCAGTGTCTCTTCCTTCGCCATCAGCAGATCGGTGCGGGCCAGGTCGCCCGCCTTCACCCGCCTGGCCACATCGGCTTCCAGGCGCTGGGCTGTTTCAAGGCGTTCACTCGCCAGCTCAGCTTCCGAACGCGCGGCCGCAAAGGCCCAGACCGACTCGCGCAGTCTGCCCGCCAGCACGAGACGGGCCTCGACGATGGCCGCCCGGCTGTCCACGGTTTCCTTTTCCGCCAGCCGTTTCTTGGCATTCCTCTGGCCGGGCAGCCACAAGGGCAGATTCAATTCCACTTCGCGTTCGCGCAGGCCAAGGTTCTCGTTCAGCCGGTCGTCGCGATGGCTGATTTCGACCGAGGGCGCGTCCGGAAACCAGCTTCTGGCTTCGGCGTGGCTGGCCTCCGCCGTCAGTCCGCGCGATTCCGCGATGCGTCCCTGTGCCGCGCGTTCCCAGGCACGGTCCAGCACCTCGCGCAGCGTGCCTGCCGCCCACGTTGGCGTGGACACGATAAATGCAATAACGCACAAGGCAAGGCCGGAAAATTTCATTGCTGATATTTCCGTATCCAGTGACGCTGCCTGCAATGCGTTTCCCTTTCACAGCAATGAGTGCGCTTGATACAGGCAGCCTCAAGACTCCCTCCCCGCCTGCCGGGGAGGGTTGGGGTGGGGTAATACTGTTGCAGAATTGGCATCGGTGTTTACCCCCTCCCCGCCTCCCCCGGCTAGCGGGGGAGGAGCTGGTTGGAGGCATGTCGTTAGTTATGGAAAGCTCAATAATCAGGTTTTCTTTTTCTGGATATGTGCAATTTGCCAAAGCCTTGCCAACAGCGCGCTGACAGGAAGATTACAATTTTGTCATCCAAGCTTCTATAACAACGTATAGCGATATAGTTAGCCCCATGAGACTGCTGATAGTTGAAGACGAACCCAAGACCGGCGACTACCTGCTTCAGGGGCTGACCGAGGCCGGGTTTGTCGCCGACCTGGCGCGCACGGGAACGGACGGCCTGCACCTAACCCGCACCGGCGACTACGATCTGGTCGTGCTAGATGTCATGCTGCCGGGCCTGGACGGCTGGCAGGTGCTGGAAACCCTGCGCCGGGAAAACAACCAAACCCCCGTGCTGTTCCTGACCGCGCGCGACGATGTCGCCGACCGGGTGCGCGGACTGGAACTGGGCGCCGACGACTATCTCGTCAAGCCGTTCGCCTTTTCCGAACTGCTGGCGCGCATCCGCACCCTGCTGCGGCGTGGCAAGATGAAGGAACTTGAACACCTGCAAGTCGCCGACCTGGAGCTGGATCACGTCAAGCGCCGGGCCACACGCGGCGGACAGCGCATCGATCTCACCGCCAAGGAATTCGCCCTGCTTGCGCTGCTCATGCGCCGGCAGGGCGAAGTGCTGTCGCGGGCGCTGATCGCCTCGCAGGTGTGGGACATGAACTTCGACTCCGACACCAACGTCGTCGACGTCGCCATCAAGCGGCTGCGCGCCAAGGTCGACGATCCGTTTCCGGTCAAGCTGATACATACCGTGCGCGGCATGGGCTATGTGCTGGAGCTCAGGCCATCGTGATCGCCGGAAAATTTGGCCACTCGCTCACCCTGCGCCTGGCCCTCCTCTACGCCGCGTCCACCCTGCTCATCCTGCTGTCCGTCGGCTTCTATATGATCCATGTGATCGAAACACACTTCGCCAAACAGGACGTGGAGGAAATGCGGGGCAAGCTGGAACTGGCCTCGCGGCTCATCGCCAAGGCCGGACAGGACAATACCCAGGACCAGTTGCCGCACCAGCTCGATGACGCGCTGGTCGGTCACCATCATCTTTCGCTTGCCCTGTTTTCGGGCGGACAGAAAATCTATGGATTCGGCGAAGCCGACTACCCCGCTTCGCTGCTGGCCAGCCCGGCGGACAAACAGGATGCGGCAAAGGCTTCAACCTGGACTCAGGGCAACACGCCCTATCGCGGCCTCGCCCTTCGCGTCGGCGCGAAACAGGATGCCAATCCCCTGACTCTGTCCGTCGCAGTCGAGACCAGCCACCACCGCGAATTCATCGACAGCATCAAGCTCGCCCTGTGGGCCGTCATCGCGCTGGCCACCCTCATCGCCGTGGCGCTGGGCTGGGCCGTCACGCGCGCCGGGCTCACACCGCTGCGGCAAACCGCGCAACTGGCCCGGCAGATACGTATCGACCATCTCGACCAGCGCCTGCCCGCCGATCGCGTGCCGCCCGAACTCGAAGAACTCACTTCATCCTTCAACGCCATGCTGGATCGCCTGAGCGGATCGTTCGAGCGCCTGTCCGCCTTTGCCGCCGACCTGGCCCACGAGATGCGCACCCCCGTCAACACCCTGATGATGCAAACGCAGGTGATGCTGACCCAGGCCCGCACGGCGGAGGAATACCGCGAGGTGCTGGCTTCCAATCTCGAGGAATACGAACGCCTGGCCCGCACCATCGGCGACATGCTGTTCCTGGCCAAGGCCGACAACGGCCTGATTGTTCCCACGCGTGAGCCGGTCGATCTGGCGGAAGAAATCCGCGACCTGTTCGAGTTTTACGAAGCGCTGGCCGAAGACAGGCACATCAAACTGGAATGCAGCGGCGCCGCAACCATCCACGGCGACCGCCTCATGCTGCGCCGCGCCCTGTCCAATCTGCTCTCCAACGGCATCCGCCATGCGCCGGAATCCTGCACGGTAAATGTCGGCTTGAATACGGTGGATGATGAAGTCGTTATCACCTTCGACAACCCGTGTCTGGACTTGGACCAGAGACACCTCGACCACCTGTTCGACCGCTTCTACCGCATTGACCCCGCGCGGCGAGACAGCGGCGAAGGTGCCGGCCTCGGCCTCGCCATCACCCGCTCCATCGCCCAGGCACACGGCGGCGATGTACAGGCATTACGAATACCGGGCGGAATACGGTTCGAGTTAAAGTTGCCGAAAACGGCCTAGACTGTCGCCAGCCAGTATTCTTTCGCGCATTCAATAGCTGAGAGCTTTCACTCCTCCCCCGCTAGCCGGGGGAGGTTGGGAGGGGGTAAACCGGGCGAATATCAATCCGCGCATTGTTTACCCCTCCCCAAAAAAGCAGGGAGGGAGTCTTAAAATTTTTTGTTTCTCGTCAACAGAAACTTTTGTTTACCCGCTACTGCCGAATTTCCGGCTCAACCAGCAGCGCAAGCAGGGTCAGCGATTCCTGCCAGCCGAGATAGCACATCTCAGTCGGGATGGCGTCGGGGATGCCTTCCTGCACGATGCTCAGTTCCGTACCGCACGAAACAGGCTTGAGTGAAATACTGGTTTGCATCACCCCGGGCAGATTGGGGTCATCGAATATGTCGGTGTAACGGAGAAGCTCATTGGGGATCATCTCAAGATACTTGCCGCCAAACGAATGGCTCTGCTGCGTGGTGAAGTTGGTAAACGACATCCTGAACGTTCCGTCCACCCTTAGCTCCAGTTGATGAACCGTGCAAGTGAAACCATGCGGCGGCAGCCATTTGGCAAGGGCTTCGGGGGTAATGAATGCCCGATATACGCGCTCGGGCGGCGCCTTCAGCACGCGGTGAAAACGAACGGTTCCCGGCATGACTATTCTCCTTGTTGTTGTAATGGGTGACCTGAATCACACACTGCCTGAATCAGGTGTTATCCATCATAGATTAAACAGGATTGAACTGACGGGCCGAATGCGAACAGGTCGAACCGGGATTGCCAAAACAGCCCGGACTTGCGCTACATTGAATTAAATCGCGCATGACTAAACAAGGAAGCCGCCATGACCAAGGAAAACAACCGGCTGGACCAGATCGTTCTTGAAGCGCGGCGCAATGCCGAGAAACGCGCGGCGGGATACCGCGCGCAGGCGCTCAAGCTTTTTCCGTGGGTGTGCGGACGATGCGCCCGCACCTTTAGCCACAGCAATCTTCAGTTGCTGGAAGTCCACCACAAAAACGGCAACCACGACGACAACCCGCCCGACGGCAGCAACTGGGAACTCCTCTGCACCTACTGCCACGAACATGAACATTCCAAACTGAAAGACATGGCGGGCCGCGCGGATGCGGGGAACACATCATCAGCCGCGACATTCAATCCCTTCGCGGAACTCAAGGCGATGATGGAATCGAAGAAACGGGGATAGGCAGCTGTCACCTGCCCCCCGCACCTCACCCAAGTAAAGTTTGCTGATTTAGTAGCTCGTTGAATCCCTTGATCTTGCTGCCCAAGTTTCTCTTTATCGAGCCAACCATCCAGTAACGTTGCATTACTACTGTCGTTAGCGCTTCAGGCGACACAGCCTTATCAAAATCTGTCAAGTTCCAGTGCTGTCGATTCTTCAGTGAAAGGGCACCAGCAACACATTCGATCAATACTTGCTCGAATGCTTCTTTCACAACGTCTTCTATGACTTTCACCAGCTCGGGAGTGTCTTGATGGTTCTTTGAAAAATAGTTGATCAGATCGCGTAGGCCTTGGAAATCCTTGTTGGCCACAATCATGTTGTCAGGAGGAAGATACTCCGCAGCACGGTCTCGCGTGCTGTCCGTTTCCTCTGACCACTCAAGCCGTGGGAAAGGATCGGGCGAAACGACCTCAACTTGTACTCCATTGCCTTGATCGGCAAGTTCAGTCAGCAGGGTTGTGGCAAGTGAACCAGCTCGGCTTCCCCCTCCTGAGCGAGACGTCGTTATTGCGTGGTTCGTACTCGCTTCGTGCCCGGTTCCAAACGATGTCATGGATTCCGGGTTCGCATAGAGGGCGCCACTCTGGCTACGGCGGTACCTACTCATCCGGAAGAGTTCCTTCAGCCCCTTCAATCGCTCGCGGATTGTGTCCGAGTGAGAGTCCTTCGAATTCTCGTTAATCAGGTTGTCAAGGAACTGGCGAAGCACAATAGGCATGTTGGCGCGGAACTCGTCCTGCCACAAATCCCAACTCAGCGGTGAACCGTCTGGCTTGACGAGCCCGGTGCGCGCAGTGTTCTGAACTGCCTTCTCCGGTTCAATATAGATGACTACCCTATCGCGACCGAAGATGACACCGAAATATGCGAGCCGATTGGAACGCGCATCGCTTATGTCGAAAACCTCGTCTTGATTGATCAGAGCCGTGTGCCCCTTGACCAATTCTCGGCCATGACCATCAACACCCTTCGGCATGATCCACCAGTACACCTTCGCTCCGGTAACTGACATCTCCCCTTTGTGCTCTGCCCTCGAGTCGAGAACCTCCTTTTGCCCGACCACTTTCAATAGATGGTTGTGCTTCTTATCAGCAGTGTCCCGGTAATAGCCGATCCTGGCATACACTTCTACGCCGTCAGCGATTCGAAAAAACCGCGAGTTCAAGTACAGAACAATCCAGGACTCTCGGATTCCGCCGACACCCTCCGGCGGCAACATGGTGTCCTGATCCATTGCCATACCCAGTAGTGTCACTCGTGTTCCATGCTGCCCAATCACCTTTGGCGTGATCACATCCGTTGCCTTGGGCGCGTATTGTGTAATTCCGTTGTTGTCACTGTGCCCTTGAATCCCGTAAGCACCTTCGTCCTCGTTGTAGTACAGGATCATCATGTGGCCGACCCCGTCTCGCCATGACTCATAGAGGATTCCAGCATGGTTTCGCGTCAATGCACTGATCTTCGCGCCGACTCCGTAATTTTGATGCTGGTTTGTGCCCCCGGTTGCTGACAGGTTGTTCAGCAGATTGACCATCTGCTCCGCTGTCATGCCATCGCCGTTGTCGACGAAAGCGATCTTGTACTGCCCGTGCTTCTCATACAGCACATTGTTGTAGTCGACTTCGATTCGACCTCCGCCTGCACGCTGAACGGCCTCAAGCGCGTTCTTGGTGAATTCCCGGAGGAATTGGCTCGGCGTGCAATCACGACCAAGGTTTTGGATTAGGGCAGTTAATCCGCTTGAATTGACGCCAGTGGGTTGGAAAGAATTTGCCATGGTTTACCTCATTACTAGTTACGAATGAGGACCCTGGCCCAAGAGGGACGGGCGCGTGGGAGCGCGAAGTTGCACGATGAGTGCATCAATGTTCCTTTCGGGGGACAGAATCCGCGGAAAGTTGTCGTACCACATATCTGCATTGTGGGAGGTGTTCACCAGCGACTCTGCAGAACTTTGGTCGACACAAAAATATTACTGAAGATCGTATAGGAATACAAGGAAATTGGAGTCGCTACTTAAATTCCTGGTCACATGCCAGGCAGACTGCTTTGCCCGAACTAGTGGCGCTGGATTTCCTTAGCGAAACTTCTCCTCCTGGCCAAATGCGGCCCATTGACTCCAGCTTCAACAAACCCAATCAGCGCTCATTCTCCGTAACCCCCGAACAGATACATTTCCTGAATAACGATTCTGCTCAACCCGATAGGCCGGGTTTGAGCTTATGTCAGACAATCAACGCAACACAGCCTCAGCCATTTCCTTCCGCATAGTGGGCAAGATTTTTTCCAATCGGGTCTTTCTCGACATCTTGACCGGCGCATCCCCAAGTTCTTCAAGATAATGCGCGGTGTTGGCCAGGGCCTGCTCGATCGCCTGGCGGCATTGCGAGGAAGTATATCCATAGGCAAGGCCCAGCCGCCGCATGGCCTGGGGCCAGGTTTCTCCCTCGGCGAAGCTGACGGGGATGGCGGAGCGGGTGTCGTGCTGGGGCCAGGCGCGCATGGGCGCGGGGTCGTATACCGGCGACAGCACGGTGGCCCGCTCGCCGCCCAAAAACGAAATGTTTTCCAGGTGCAGGTCGCCGTTTCCGGTCAACATGGCCATGAGGTAGCGGCGGTAAATTTCCTTCTTGGCCGCCGTGACATCGAGGTTGCAGACTTCGCCCAGACGGTCCAGCCGGCCCGGCAATTCGTCCATCGCGACGTCTTCGTTTGAAATGAACGAGCGGTCGCCGGAGGCGATGATCGAGCGAAAGGTTTCCTGCGGGCGCACAAGGCCCTTTGGTCCCCGGTCGAAGCGCTCGACGGCCAGCACGCGCATGCCGTCAATTTCCCGTAGCCAGTGGCGCGGCACGTGGAATCCCGAGCGGGCATGGAGATCGAGGCAGAGCTTTTCCAGCGTCAGCACATCTTTATATTCGGCAGGTTCGATCTTGAGGATGACGTCGATGTGGTCCGGTGCGCCCGGCCTGGTGATGGCGCCGCTCCACGGGCCGGTGCCGGGATCCTTGATGGAGACCAGCAGCTTGGGGATCATGCCGCCCGCTGTCGGTGTCGGGCCAATGTAACGCGCGAGCACAGCGGGGTCGAAGGCGGTCTGGTCCAGCGAGATGTCTTCGCGAAGCATTTGCCAGAACCGGGAGCGGGTGCCCACGGTGTCGGTGCTAACGGGACGCTGAAACCACTGACTGGCCTGCAAGTCGTCGTGGAACAGGAACAGGTGGCCGATGGTGTTGGCGCCTGCCATCAGCGCCATTTCCCAGTCCGTTTCGAACCCCCGCGTTGTCGGCTTGCCCAGCTTTGCCAGCATGTTGGCGAATACCCTGCGCTGGATGTTGCGCCGCCCTTCGCCGGGAATAATCGACATCAGGCGGGGATGCACCGGGAAGTTTTCGCGGGTGTTGAATTCAATGGGCTGATCTCCCCAGATGCCGGGGGACGCAAGCAAGGCCATGCCAGGAAGACCGCTTGCCAGATAGTCTGCTGTATAGACGAAAAGCGTCCGCTCATGGGTCACCGTCAGGTCGCCCATCTTGATCGGCGTGTCATCCGCGCGCCGTGACCAGATGCAGTTGTTGAAGACCCTGGCCATGGTCAGTCGAAGAAAGACCCCGCTGAAACACGTTCAGCCCGGTTGGCTTGTTGCGGCACAAGCGTGATGTGAAGCCCCACGACAGCCGCCATGCGCTCCACCGCGCCGAAGTCCGCGCTCTTGCGGGCTTTCATGCGGGACAGGGTTTCCGGTGCCAGGCCGGCCCGAACTGCGATGGCGGCCGCGGTCATGCCCTGCTTCTTGCCTGCCGACGTGATCTGGCCCAGCAGGTCAAGCAGCGGGGCGGATTGAATAAGAGGTTTTCTTGCCAATTTACGCAAAATCTCCGGGTAATGATGCCTATAGAGTATCATTATTGTCTATATATGCAATATTATTCTGTTTACTACACAGACAAATAATTGTCTATTTGCGTAAATATAGTACGAATTCGGCTCTCTGCCTGAAGGTTTTGTTTAAATAGCCAGCCAGAGGCGGGCTATTTAATGACTGCAATTAAAGGGTTTGGAAGCGTGTTTAACACCCTAAGATGGTTGGGAAAACGCCTATTCCCCGCGATACACGCACCCTGACAAATGCGTTTCCTGAATGATGATTTTGCTCAAGCCGGGCAGCGTGGGTTTCAGCTTTTGCCAGATCCACTGAGCCATGCGCTCGGTGGTCGGGTTTTCCAGACCGGGAATCTCATTCAGAAAATGGTGGTCGAGCTGTGTGCGGATGGGCGAGAACGCTGCATCCATGTCGGCAAAGTCGATAACCCAATCCATCTCGGGGTCCATTGGCCCGCTGACGTGAATTTCCACTTTGAAGGAATGCCCGTGCACGCGTGAACAGGGATGGTCGGCCGGCAGTTTGGGCAGACGGCGGGCGGATTCGATATGGTAGATATTAAAAATTTCCATCAGTCTTTTCCAAAGAGTTTGTTCAATGCATCACTCGCGCTTGATGATGAGGATGAAGGAAGTGCGGCCCCGCCGAACAGGGCATCCAGTTCCGAGCGCGCCTTGTTTGCACCCATTTGATCGGCCGGCGTGTACGCATTCGGATTGGGTTTGAAGTAGCCGCAGAAATTGGCGCGGTCCTTGTCCTTGACTTCATCGGCCACGGGCTCGCGGCAGTGCTTGGCCACACGCATATCGTAAAACTCGCAGAATTTACACACATACAACTGCGCGCGGCAGGCCGGGCATTCGTCGCGCCTCTCGATGGGCGGCGTCAGTTCAGCGAGCGAGGCGCCACAGCGCCAGCAGTGCAGGTCTAGGCTTGCCATGGATTCACGACATCCACATTCAATCCACCGAAATGCCGGGTATTACGGGTGGCAATAACTGCGCGCCGGGCCAGGGCGATGCCGGCAATCTGGGTATCGCGCATGTCAACTGGCTCGCCAGCCTGCTGCCGTTGTGCGGCAAGCGAGGCCGCTTCCACCGCTGCAGCGCTGTCAAAAGGCAGCACGCGGCCTTCGAGGTCCTCCTTTAGCAGGCGTTCAAACGCGTTTTCCAGTGTTTTTCTGCGCCTGCCATCCGGCAGCAGCGCCAGCCCATAGCGACTTTCGAATTCGGTAATGCTGGTAATCCAGATCGACTCTGGCGCCTGCCTGTCCAGCCAGCCAACCACTTCCTTCTCCGGTTCGCTGCGCATCAGCGCGGATAGCACATTGGTATCAAGAATGATCATGCGCTGAAATCCGCCGGCTTCACTGCCTGTCCGTGGAATTCGGGAAGATCTTCCTTCAAGCCTGTTTTTCTGAAGCGGGCAGAAATGCGGCTACCCAGCCTGGGAGACGGTCTGGATTCTTCATTGACCGCATTGCGCAGAATCTGGCGCACTTCCTCTTCCATGCTGTTGCCATGTTTTTCCGCACGTTTTTTCAGGCCGGTTTTGATGTTTTCTTCAAGATTGCGAACAATGAATTGGGCCATTTGCAGTTCCAGGTTAAGTATTGATATCACGATATCACATAAAGATGGATTGTCAATTCCGTATTTCAATTGAAGTACAGACTCATCGTGATACGCTCAAGCCATGAATGACTCGCCCATTCTGCAACTCGACATCGGCCAGTGGGCGTGGGAATTCCTGCGTCGCAATTCCGATTATCAGTCCGACTACCGCGAATTCATCACGACCTGGCAGGCGCTGGAGGCCGAGTACGGCGCGCCGCCCAACCGGGACTTTTTCAACTGGAAGAATGATCCGCGCGCATCGCGTCCCGCCTGGGATCCGGAGCGGATGACGGGCGCGGGCTGCACGACGGATGACAAGGACAATCAGCTGATTGAATGCTGGATGGGCGCGAAATGGGGCTTTTACCAGTTTCCGCAGGACCCGGCCCTGGCAGCATGGGAACTGGAATCAGCCATCAACTGGCGACCCGCGCCGGCCTTCCGGTTTCACCAGCCCGCCCATGAAGAAACCGACGCGCAACTGGTTTTTGATTTGACCTTGCCCCTGCCCGCCCAACTTCAGGCGGCAAAACAATGGCTGATCGGCAAGCAGGCCGCGCTGCGCAGGCAGGGGATGGCCGCGCCCCGTACCTTGCAAAACCAGCAGGCACACTGGATGGAACTGCTGGAAGCGCTGGACAGCCAGTCGGGCAAATTGCAGCAGGAAGCGCGGGAAATGGCCCGGCATGGTTATCGCGAAATCCTTCACTTGCAGCCCAAACCTCAGACCGCCTGAAACTTTCACGGGATACAATCCTTCTTAAGCAAGTCCTACTATTGATCCGAAACGATGAAACTTGACACTCCTCCCCCGCTTGCCGGGGGAGGTTGGGAGGGGGTAAAAAATGCTCGAAACAGGCAAAGCATTACCCTCCCCAACCCTCCCCGGCAAGCGGGGAGGGAGCTTGATGTCAGGAATTTTGGGTTCCTTCAATAATTAACTCAACTCAGGCAACAAAGGAAGAAATCGAAATGGCAATGGATGTCGTTGACTACGAAATTTTTGGCGAAGACATACAGTATGTGGAGGTCGAGCTCGATCCGGGCGAGGCCGCCATCGGCGAAGCCGGCGCGATGATGTACATGGATCCCGACATCGACATGGACACGATTTTTGGCGATGGCTCCGACCAGCAGGGTGGTTTCTTCGGCAAGCTGATGGGCGCGGGCAAGCGTCTGGTGACGGGCGAATCGCTGTTCACAACCGTGTACCAGAATAAGGGCAACGGCAAGCGCCGCGTGGCCTTCGCCGCGCCCTACCCAGGCCGCATTTTGCCCATGGATTTGAGTACGCTGGGCGGCACGTTGATCTGCCAGAAGGATTCCTTCCTGTGCGCGGCCAAGGGCGTGTCGCTGGGCATTGCATTCCAGCGCAAACTTGGCGTGGGTCTGTTCGGCGGCGAAGGCTTCATCATGCAGAAACTGGAAGGCGATGGCCTCGCATTCGTGCATGCCGGCGGAATGCTGATGGAACGCAGCCTGGCGCCGGGCGAGACCCTGCGCGTGGACACTGGCTGCATCGTTGCATTGGCCCCCACGGTGAATTACGACATCCAGTATGTGGGCAAACTGAAATCCGCGCTGTTTGGCGGTGAAGGCCTGTTCTTCGCCACGCTGACCGGGCCGGGCAAAATCTGGCTGCAATCTCTGCCGCTGTCGCGTCTGGCCAACCGCATCATCATGGCCGCGCCGCAGGCAGGCGGACGTTCTGTCGGCGAAGGGTCGCTGCTGGGGAATCTGGGTGGAATGCTTGATGGTGACAATAGTTAGAACATATGGAAAAGGTTGATGGATTGCTTCGTCTCGACACGCTTCGCTCGCGGTACCTCGCAATGACGTCATTGCGAGGCTCTGAGTGCCGCGGCAATCCATTGCGTCTTGAATAAGAACTGGAGCCCATCATCACTCGCTCAACCCTCATCAAAATCCTCATCGCGCTGCTCGTCGTGGCAGGCATCGCTTTCGGCATCTGGACCTTTACCCGCCCCAAGCCGGTTGAGGTCATCCTCTCCACCGTGGATGAAGGACTGGTGGAAGCAACAGTGGTCAACACACGCGCCGGCACGGTGGAAGCCTGCCGCCGTTCCAAGCTGGCCTTGCCCGCTGGCGGGCAGATCACCAACCTGTGGGTGAAGGAAGGCGACCGGGTGAAGAAAGGACAGAAGCTGCTTGAGCTATGGAATCGCGATCTGTCCGCACAGACGGAACTGGCCAGCCGCCAGGTGGTAACCGCGAGGGAAAACCAGCGGCAGGCCTGCATTCTGGCCGAAAACGCCAAGGCGGATGCCGCTCGCACCGAGGCGCTTGCCGCCAAGGGATTCGTCAGCCCGCAGCGCGCGGAGGATGCCCGGGCGCAGGCGCGGGCGCAACAAGCCGCCTGTAATGCGGCGAGCGCCGACATCCGGCGTGCGCAAAGCCAGACCGACGTGGCTCGCGCCAGCCTGGCGCGCACGGTGCTGTATGCGCCGTTTGCCGGTATCGTCGCGCGCGTGACCGGCGAAGTGGGCGAGTTCACCACGCCCTCGCCGCCCGGTATTCCCACCCCGCCGGCGGTGGACCTGATCGACGACAGTTGCCTGTATGTGACCGCACCCATGGATGAGATCGATGCGCCGAAGATCAAGCCCGGCATGCCTGCCAGAATTGCGCTGGACGCTCTGCCCGGAAAGAGTTTTGCCGGCAAGGTGCGGCGCATCGCACCTTATGTGACCGAGGTAGAGAAGCAGGCTCGGACGGTGGATGTCGAAGTGACCTTCGTCGATCCGGCGGAAGTGCCCAAGAACCTGTTGGCCGGTTACAGCGCGGATGTTGAAATCATTCTGGAAACGCGCGAGAAGGTTTTGCGACTGCCCACCCAGGCCATTCAGGAAGGCAACAAGGTGCTGGCGCTGGCTCGCGAAGGCGACAAGCTGGTGGAAAAAACCTTCAAGCCGGGACTGGCCAACTGGGCATTCACGGAAATTTCCGAAGGCCTGTCGAAAGGCGAGCGCGTGGTGTCCAGCTTTGAAGACGAAGCCATCAAGGCAGGAGCAGTCGCCAAGACCAAGGCGTCGAAATGATCCAGTTAAGTGCCATCTCCCGCGTCTTCACCATGGGAGACCAGGAAGTGCGGGCGCTGAACCACATCGACCTGACCATCACCGCCGGCGAATACGTTTCGGTCATGGGACCCTCGGGTTCGGGAAAATCGACGCTGCTCAACATCGTCGGCCTGCTTGATCAGCCCGACAGCGGCACCTATTTTCTGGAAAATCGCGACGTGACCGCGCTGTCCGAAAGTGAACAAGCGCGGGTCCGGCGTGAGCGCATCGGCTTCATCTTCCAGTCGTTCCATCTGATTTCTCGCCTGACCGCTGCTGAAAATATCGAGCTGCCGCTGATTCTGGAAGGCCTGTCGGTCGCGGAACGCCAGGCAAGGGTCAAGTCCGTGCTCGATAAAACCGGCCTTACCGATCGCGCGAATCACCGGCCGGCGGAACTCTCCGGCGGCCAGCGCCAGCGTGTGGCCATCGCCCGCGCCACCATTCTTGGCCCTGCTGTCATTCTGGCGGATGAGCCGACCGGCAACCTGGACCACAAGACCGGCGCTGAAGTGGTCGCGTTGCTGGAAAATCTCAACACGCAAGGAACAACCGTCATTGTTGTCACCCACGACCGCGAACTGGGTGGCCGCGCACACCGGCGCATCCAAATGCGCGACGGAGAAATCGTCGAAGATGAACGTTAGGGACTCGTTCGCACTCTCCTTCCGCACGGTCGTCAGCTACCGGCTGAGAGCACTGCTCATCCTGCTGGCGATGGCGCTGGGTGTGGCCGCCGTGGTGACGCTGACTGCGCTGGGCGAAGGTGCGAGGCGCTTTGTCGTCAACCAGTTTGCTTCGCTCGGCACCAATCTCATCATCGTGTTGCCGGGACGGGCGGAAACTTCCGGTGGATTTCCCGGCGCAATCGTTGGCGAAACACCACGAGACCTTACCTTGGGCGATGCCGCCAGTCTGCAAAACCTGAGCGGTGTTCTCCGTTACGCGCCGCTGAATGTCGGGGTGAGCGAGATCAGCACGGGTGGTCGACTGCGCGAAGTCACCATTCTGGGCAGCACCGCCGGCCTCATTGCCATCCGCCACATGAAGCTGGCACAGGGAAGTTTTACGGCTGGAAATGGACCCAATCCGGCGGAGATCGTGCTGGGCGCAAAACTCGCGCGGGAGCTTTTCCCGGCGGGGAATGTAGTTGGTCAGCGGATTCGGCTGGCGGATCGACGATTCCGCATCACTGGCATATTTGCCTCGCAGGGTGAAAGCATGGGATTCAACACCGACGAAATTGCCATGATTCCGATCGATCATGCACAGGCCTTGCTGAACACCGAATCGCTTTTCCGCATACTGGTGGAAGCTTCCAGCCGCAATGCCATCGAACCTGCCAAGACGGCCATCCGCGAAGCCATCAGGCTGCGGCACGACGGCGAGGATGACGTTACCGTGATTACGCAGGATGCCGTGCTGGCCACCTTCGACCGCATTCTCAGGGCATTGACGCTGGCGGTATCCGGCATCGCTGCCATCAGTCTGGCGGTAGCTGGCATCCTGGTCATGAATGTGATGCTGGTAGCGGTCAGCCAGCGCACTGCTGAAATCGGCCTGTTGAAAGCTTTGGGCGCCACCCGCAAGAACATCAAGCAGCTGTTTCTGCTTGAAACCCTTTGGCTCTCGCTGGCAGGCGCGGCAACTGGCATCGCACTGGGTTATGCGGGAAGCTTCATACTTCGCCTCGTTTATCCGCAACTGCCAGCCTACCCGCCCACCTGGGCCAGCCTGGCTGCCATCGCCACCGCGCTGCTGACCGGCATTGTCGCCAGCCTGCTGCCCGCCAGCCGCGCGGCGAAACTCAACCCCGTTCTGGCCTTGTCGCGGCGATGAATCTGGCGGACGGCTTCCGGTTTTCCATGCGCGCGCTGACCGCGCACAAACTGCGCACCGGTCTTTCCGCTGGCGGCATCGCCGTAGGAATAGCCGCCATCATCCTGCTGACTTCCATCGGCGAGGGCATTCATCAATTTGTTCTGGCGGAATTCACCCAGTTCGGCACCCACATCATCAACATCACGCCGGGCAAGACGCAAACGCACGGCGGCTCGGTCGGTTCCATTGGCACTACCAGGCCTTTGACGCTGGAAGATGTTGATGCGCTGAAGGATGTGCCCTATGCGCGCTTTACCAACGGCGGTGTGATGGGCAACGCGGAAATTCGCGCCGGCAACAAGAGCCGCCGCGTCATGGTGAACGGCGAGGGGCCGGATTTCTCGCGCGCGTTCAGCATGCGCGTAGCGGCGGGTCAGTTTCTGCCACATGACAGTTCCGCTTCCGCCCGCGCTTTCGCCGTGCTGGGTTCCAAAGCGCGGCAGGAGCTATTCGGTGCGGAAAATCCGCTGGGCGCTGTCATCCAGGTGGGCGGCAACCGCTTTCGCGTCATCGGCGTCATGGCATCCAAGGGACAGATACTTGGCCTCGATCTCGACGACACAGTCTATATTCCCACCGCGCGCGCGCTGGAACTCTTCAACCGCGAAGGCGTAATGGAAGCGCATGTGGTCTACCGGCCCGGCGCATCCGTCGACACGGTGGTGGAAGGCATCAAGAAAATATTGCTGGCACGGCACGGACGCGAAGACTTCACCGTCACCCCTCAACAGCAGATGCTGTCCACGCTTTCCACCGTGCTGGATGTGCTGACCTTCGCCGTCGCTGCGCTGGGCGGCATTTCGCTTCTGGTCGGCGCGGTAGGCATCATCACCCTGATGCATATTTCGGTGAACGAGCGCGTGTCCGAAATCGGCCTGCTCAAGGCTCTGGGCGCGACCCGCACGCGCATCCGTACACTCTTCCTGTTTGAGTCTGCCGGACTGTCGCTGCTGGGTGGCATCATTGGACTCGCAGTGGGAGGCGGTTTCGCATGGCTGCTGCAAACCTTTGTGCCCGCCCTGCCGGTTCAGGTTCCCTGGACATATGTCGGCGGCGCGCTGATTGCATCCATGCTGATTGGATTGGCAGCAGGCGTCATGCCGGCGTGGATGGCCTCACGGCTGGATCCAGTGGAGGCGTTGAGGACAGAATAATTACGTTGACCAAACTCCGTCATCGCGAGGAACGAAGTGTCGTGGCGATCCAGTTCGGGGTTCACCTTTATGGATTACTTCCCGCTTCGTTTCACTCGCGGTCGCAATGACAAAATCAAGGCAAGTGACTGACATGACTGAATTCGACATTCTCCTTTTCGCACCCCACCTACCCTCACAGGGCGAAAAGTCCCGTGCGGGTTTTGCGGGTAGCACGTTGTTAATTAATGGTAACCACGTCGATGTGCCGCTGGATGAAATCGGTGTCACGCTGGGTGGCTTCAATCACAATCAGGTCTATCTTTTCTGGCATCAGGAAGAAGGCCGCTGGGCATTTAGTCCGGCGGATGAAAATGCACTGGCGCAATTGCGGACCAGTGCTCCCCCACCTCTTTCGGATTTGCTGAAGGGCGCTGCAAGGGATGTTTCCCGGCAACAGCGCCGCTCGCGTTTCGGGCTGGGCTTGCTGGGGCTGTTTATCGCCCTGCCGCTTCTGCTGCTCGCGCTGCTGTTCTGGCAGTCGCACAACATCGCCGGATGGATAGCCAGCCATATCTCGATTGAAAACGAGCAGAAGCTGGGTGAGCTTGCCTTCAAACAAGCCACTGCGGGATTGAAGCTCAGGCAAAGTGGTCTGGATGCCGCCGCCATCCAGGAAATGGGAAACAGACTGACAAAGGGGTCGAAGTACAGCTATCAGTGGTATGTCGCCGACGATACCGCCATCAATGCTTTCGCCGTTCCCGGCGGCTATGTGGTGGTCAACACCGGATTGATCCGCACGGCGGATTCAGCGGAAGAAGTGGCAGGCGTGCTGGCGCACGAAGTGCAGCATGTGGAGCTGCGTCACACGCTCAAGAATCTGGTGCATTCGCTGGGCCTGCGCGCCGCGCTGGCGATGGCCTTGGGCGACATCAGTGGCAGCGCGCTGGGTGATGTGGCTGCCACACTGGGCGAACTGAAATTCAGCCGCGACCTGGAAAGCGAAGCCGATAAACTAGGGCTGGCCGCGCTCAGGCAGGCGGGCATCGCGCCTCAGGGCATGGTGACGTTTTTCTCCAAACTGCACGAACAGGAAGCGGGTGCCACCCCGCCGGCCCTGCTCTCAACTCATCCGGCCAGCGATAATCGAATGCAATCACTGCAGGAGATGATCCGGCAACAGGGCAACTGGCCTTCACAGCCGCTGCCGTATGATTGGGCGGCAATCAAGAAAACCACCAGATGAAGCGGGTTTACATTGCCGCCAACCTGATGGATGCACAAATGATGGTTGATGTTTTGGGCACGCAATCCATCAAGGCACACATCTTCAACGCGAATGCTTCCGGTGGTGTGGGGGAGCTTGCTGCCACGCAAATCTGGCCGGAAGTCTGGGTAGAGGATAATGAACTTGCCGCGCATGCCGCGCGCTTGCTATGTGAAATCCACTTGGCGGATAGTAGCGAAAACAAACCCTGCCCGCATTGCGGCGAGACCAACCCGAGAAACTTTCTGAGTTGCTGGAACTGCGGCGGTGTCTTAGGCTGAGCGTTCAGCCGAATGCGTTTCGTAATGCCGCCGGAAAATGATCTCCAGCTCGTCGATCACTTCTTTCGCCGGCACGCCCTGCATCACGTGCTTGGTCATCTGCACGGACGTTTCCTGAAACAGCTTGTTGCGGTCCAGCATGGGGTAGCTGGTCATCAGCCGCTGGATGGCCTTTACGACTGATTCCTGATCGGGACGCGGAAATGGCTGGGGTTCCTGCGGCACCGCGTTATCAACTTCGATGCGCTCGCGGCTGGCAAGGAATTCTGCATATTCAAGCAATGCCGCCTGCCTGACGGGCGACAACTCGCGGAACAGACGCAGCAGGCTTTTGCTTTCAGCGCTCATTTTGCGCTTTTGCCGCCCGCCGCTTTCTTCATGGGAATGATGGTGTCGCAAACGCTGAAGCGTTCTTCAACAAAACCGATGAACGCATCCAGCAGCTTGCTGCGGAACTTATCTGGCGAATACACCAGTGACAGCGGTCGGCGCAAGGGCGGATCGAGCGGAATGGCAACCAGCTCGCCGAGCTTGATTTCCTTGCTGACTGTAGCGGCGGAAAGAATGGCGACACCCAGACCGGCCTGCACCGCGCCCTTGATCGCTTCCGGGCTGCCCAGTTCCATTTCCACATGCAGGTCATCCGGATTGATGTCGTGCTCACGCAGATATGAATCGATAACTTCTCGCGTGCCCGAACCCATTTCGCGCGAAACATACGGTTGTATGGCCAGTTCCTTGGCAGACACCTTGCCCTTTTTGGCGAGCTTGTCCTCCGGCGAGCAGATCATGACCAGTTCGTCATCACAGCACGAGTGTACTTTCAAGGTCGGATGGTGCGGCACCGATTCGATGAGGCCGACATCCAGGCTGTGGTCCGCGACCTTGTTCTCAATGGTCTCGGAATTGGCCACCATCAGGCGCGCCTGTACTTCCGGGTAACGTTCCTTGAACTTGCCAAGTATGCGCGGCAACTGGTATTCGGCAATGGTGGTGGATGCGCCGATCATCAGTGGCCCCGTCACCTGGCCGGTCAATTCGCCCACGCGCGCTTCCATTTCCTGCGACATGGCGAGTATGCGTTCGGCATAGCCCATGACCAGACGGCCCGCCGGCGTCAGCGATATTCTTCCGTGGCTGCGCTCGAACAGGCGCGTATTGAAATGTTCTTCGAGCTGCTTGACCTGAAAAGTGACCGCAGGCTGGGTCATGTAAAGTGTCTCGGCAGCCTTGGTAAAACTGAGTTGCCTGGCAACGGTGTAGAATACTTGCAGTCTGCGGTCGGCCATGATGGTTATTCCTTTTGGGCCCCGAAATAATTGGCTATAGAAAAGTTTTTTATTTAAGCATAAACGCGACTATTACGCCAGCTAGAATCCTTTGAATCGCGTCTTTTATACCGTCCTTGTCGCGCAATTTCTTTCCGCGCTCGCAGACAATGCCCTGCTGTTCGCCGCCATTGGCCTGCTCATGTTCTATGGCATGCCCGACTGGCATCACCCCCTGCTGCAAAGCGTTTTCGTCGTCGCCTACATTGTGCTGGCGCCCTTCGTCGGCCCGTTTGCCGATGCGCTACCCAAGGGCCGCGTGCTGTTCATTGGCAACGCCATCAAGTTTCTGGGCAGCGCAACCATGCTCATGGGGCTGCCTCCATTGGCTGCGTACTCCATTGTCGGCATCGGCGCGGCAACCTATTCGCCCGCCAAGTACGGCATCCTCACCGAAATCCTGCCGCCGGAAAAACTCGTCGCCGCCAACGGCTGGATGGAGGGGACGACAGTTGCCGCCATCGTCCTGGGCGCGATCATCGGCGGGGTACTGATCAATCCCGACATCGCCACGGCGGGCATCGCCAGCTTCAAAATGCAGGAAGGCATCGCACCGCCGATGTTCGCCATTGCCGTCATCACTGTGCTTTACCTGCTGGCCGCGACCGTCAATCTGTTCATCCCGCGCCTGCCCATCGATCACCGGCTGCCCAGCAAAAAGCCCGGCTTCGTCCTGCATGACTTCGGGCACAGCTTCTTGCTGCTGTGGAAAGACCCGCTGGGGCAAGTCTCGCTGGCGGTTACCACCCTGTTCTGGGGCGTAGGCGCCACGCTGCGGCTCATGATCATCGCCTGGGCAGCGCTCAATCTCACCTTTGAACTCGACAAGGCGACCCAACTCACCGGCCTGGTCGCGCTGGGCATCGCCATCGGCTCCGCGCTGGCTGGCTGGCTGGTCCCGCTGAAAAAATCCGTCAAGGTATTGCCTGCCGGCATTGCGCTGGGGTTCCTGCCCATCGTGCTCACTGGGGTAACCGGTTTCTGGGCTGCCGCCATCCTGCTTACCCTGCTGGGTGTGCTGGCTGGGTACTTTGTCGTCCCGCTCAACGCACTGCTGCAGCATCGTGGACATCTGCTCATGGGCGCGGGCCACTCCATCGCCCAGCAGAACTTCAACGAAAACATCAGCATACTTTTGCTGACCGGCGCCTATGCCCTGATGATCAAGGCCGACTGGCACATCCACACCATCATGATCGTCTTCGGTGTCTTCATCAGCGGCATCATGGCCATGATCTGGAAGCGTCACCGCAACGACATTGTTCACTGATGACCCCGCAAGCCTTCATCGCCAAATGGCGTGACAATGCGCTGACCGAAAAGGCCGGCGCGCAGGCGCACTTCGAAGACCTGTGCGCGCTGCTTGGTATCGAACCGCCGCGCATCGAAGGCGAATACCAGTACGAGCGCGGCGCGGCCAGAACCGGCGCCGGCCACGGCTGGGCCGACGTGTGGAAACGCAACTGCTTCGCCTGGGAATACAAGGCGCCGGACAAGGACCTCGGCGTCGCACTCAAGCAGTTGATGACCTATGCGCTGGCGCTCGACAACCCGCCGCTGCTGGTGGTGTCCGACCGCAAGCGCATCGAAATCCACACCCACTTCACCGGCACGCCCAGCGAAGTGCATGCGATTGCGCTGGAAGACATCGGCCAGCCGCAAAACCTGCAAAAACTGCGCTGGCTGTTTGAGTCACCTGAAAACTTCAAACCCAAGCGCACCACCTATGCCGTTACCGAAGAAGCCGCGCAAAAAATGGGCGAGCTAGCCGGTCGTCTTAATGCGCAGGGCCATACACCGCAGCAAACCGCCCACTTCCTCATCCAGTGCGTGTTCTGCATGTTTGCCGAAGATGCAAAACTGCTGCCAGAGAAACTGTTTGAAACCGTGCTGGACCGCTCCAATCCAGATGGCGCCAAAGCCCAGTCGCGGCTGACCCAATTGTTTGAGACCATGCGCGATGGCGGAGAATTCGCGCTCAACGACATCCCCTGGTTCAACGGCGGGCTGTTCAGGGAAATCAACGTGCCCGCGCTGGCCACCGCCGATGTGGTGCAACTGCTGGATGCCGCGCGCATGGGCTGGGGCGAAATCGAACCCGCCATCCTCGGCACCCTGTTCGAGCGCGGCCTCAACCCCGACATGCGCAGCCAGCTCGGCGCGCACTACACCGACCCGGCCACCATCCTCAAGCTCATCCGCCCGGTGGTTGAACAGCCGCTGCTGGCCGAATGGCATGCCATCAAAACAAACATCGCCACGTTGCTGGAAAAAGCCCACCGGGGCGGCAAGGGCAGCAAGACCGCGCGTGATGAAGCACAAGCCGCCTTCATCGGATTTATCGAACGCCTGAAAAACTACCGCGTGCTCGACCCCGCCTGCGGCGCGGCAACTTTCTGTATTTGGCGCTGAAGACCCTGAAAGACCTGGAACATCGCATCAACCTCGAAGCCGAAGCCCTCGGCCTGCACCGCGAACTCGTCATCGAAACCAGCCCCGCCAACGTACTCGGCATCGAACTCAACCCCTACGCCGCCGAACTCGCGCGGGTCACCGTATGGATCGGCGAAATCCAGTGGATGCTGACGCACGGCTACGCATTGCGACGCGACCCGATTCTTGCGCCGCTGGATCACATCGAATGCCGCGATGCCGTGCTCGAATCCAACCCCCTTGATAAAGGGGGTCGCCCTTCAGGGCGGGGGGATTCAACCGGCGCGGAAAATCCCCCCAACCCCCCTTTGACAAGGGGGGCTATCGAGCCCAACTGGCCCGCCGTCGACGCCATCGTCGGCAACCCGCCCTTCCTCGGCGGCAGCAAAAAGCGCGGCGAGCTCGGTGATGCCTACTTCAATACACTCAATAGCGTGTATCAGGATCGCGTGCCCGGCGGCGCCGACCTCGTCACCTACTGGTTCGAGAAAGCCCGTGCGCTGATTGAAGCAGGCAAGGCGCAACGCGCCGGTCTGGTCGCCACACAGGCGATACGCGCCGGCAGCAACCGCAAAGTACTCGAACGCATCGTCGCCACTGCGTCCATCTTCGAATCCTGGAGCGACGAACCCTGGATCAACAACGGCGCGGCCGTGCGTGTGTCTCTGGTGTGCTTCGGCCTCCCCTCTCCCTCGGGGAGAGGGGCTGGGGGTGAGGGCGCAATGCTTGACGGCAAACCAGTAACAGAAATTCACGCCGACTTGACCGCAGGCGATGCGCTGAATTTGACGCAGGCAAAACCGCTCACTGAAAACGTAAACACCGCATTTAAAGGCGCTGAGAAAAACGGCTCTTTTGATATTGATGGAGAAATTGCCAGGCAATGGTTGAAACTGCCAAATCCAAATGGGCACTCAAATACCGAAGTAGTTAAGCCTTGGAAAAACGGGCAAGACATTGCAGGAAGGCCGTCGGATAAGTGGGTCATCGACTTCGGTGTCTCCAAGCCAGAAAACGAAGCTGCTCTATTTGAAGCTCCATTTGCCCATGCATTGACTCATGTCAAACCCGAGCGTGACAAAAACAATGACGCAAATCGAAAAAAATACTGGTGGAGATTTGGACGAAATGGTGCAGACATGCGTTTGGGGATTGCTGGGCTTTCCAAATATATCGTCACGCCACGAGTTGCTAAACATCGTTATTTCGTATGGTGCGATGCAACCGTTTCACCAGATTCAAGGCTGTTTGTCATCGCCGCCGATTCTGATGTCACCTTCGGCATCCTCTCCAGCCGCATTCACGAAGTCTGGTCGCTGGCGCAGGCGAGCATGCACGGTGATGGCAGTGAAGGTGGCCGCCCCACCTACAACGCCAAATCCTGCTTCGAGACCTTCCCCTTCCCCGCTGACCTGACGCCGCGCGACATGGCTTCACCCTCTCCCCAGCCCTCTCCCCTCATGGGAGTGGGGGCAGCACGCATCGCCGCTGCAGCGAAGCGACTCAACGAGCAACGTGAAATGTGGCTCAACCCACCGGAATGGGTGGGCTGGACAAGAACGCCGGAAGAAGAAAAGGCCGGCTTTCCGCTGCGCCCGGTGGCCAAACCCGGCCACGAAGCCGAGCTGAAAAAACGCACGCTGACCAAGCTCTACAACCAGCGCCCGGCGTGGCTGGACCACGCGCACAAGGAACTGGACACCGCTGTCGCCGCCGCCTAAGGCTGGACCGACTACACGCCGGACATGCCGGACGAGGAAATTCTCAAGCGCCTGCTGGCACTTAACCTGGAACGCTCAAGCTGATTGACGCTGCCTGGCGCTTGCCACACACTTCTGAGCGGGGTGTGACAGCAGGAAATTCGGAGCGCCTGCGGCACGGGGATTAATCTCGTTGGTATGGAGGGACGTCCGGCCTCCCGCACCCCACCCAACTTAGTGATACCGGTTCTGCGCGACATGCCAGATTTGCAGAATCTCAACCGTTTCGCTGATCACGCGATAAGTCAAAAGGTAATTGCGGTGAAGCATCAGTTCACGCGTACCTTCCAGTTCGCCGCGCCGCCCGAAGAATGGATGCCGGGTAAGATGCTCGGCAGTTAGCTTGAATCCCGCAGCCAGGATATGGGCTGCCTGTGGGTTGTCCTGTTCGATGAAATCCAGAATCTTTTACAGATCGGCCAGCGCGCCAAGCGACCACTTAAGCTTCATAACGCTTGAAGAACTGTTCGACTTCCTCCGAACTTGCGAAGCCGCCCTTGTCCGCGGCAGCAATGGCCTGTTTCAATGCTTCGATTTGCGGAACGCGCCAATCGAGATAATCGGCAAGCGCTTCGCTCGCCACAATAGCCTGAGGTCGACCAACAAGTTGTGAATAGTTTTCCAGCCGGTCTTTGAGTTCCGCTGGCAAACGAATGTTGAACTGCGAGGTATTGGAAGATTTGTTTTCCGTGCTCATGTTGAAGTCCTCCACAAGAATAGCTAGCTAGATACTGGCACACACATAGCACAATGCTACTTAACTGGCTTCAGCGGCCATCTAGGCAGGTTTTCTCGCCACCAGCGTGTGAAATTTCTTGACGGTGTTTTCCGGCGCGGGGAATTCGTCGTAGTGCGAATACAGGGTTTCCCAGCCTTCAAACGCACGGTTCAGTTCGTTGTCGTCGAATAAATAGTAGTGGTCGGGCTCGAACATGCCCATGAAGGTGGTGCCTTCAATCAACACATTGACCGCGGCCACGCCGCCGGGTTTGGTATGCGCAATGATGTCAGCCAGCATGGCGCGCGCCTTGTCCTGTGGAAAGAACATCAACAGTCCGATGGCGACGATGCTGTCGTAAACGCCGTCGATGGCGTGGTGGCCAAGATCAACCTGATACGCGGCCAGGCCCAGCCCCAGTTTGTTGGCTGCTTCGTTTACCCGGTCAACGCCGGTGCGGCTGGCGTCCAGCGCGGTGACGGCACAACCCAGCCTCGCTGCGGCAATGGCAAGGTTGCCCAGCCCGCAACCAAGGTCGAGCACGCCGCCTGACAAAAAGGGTAGCACGGCTTGCTCAAACGGATTGAGCGCGAATTCACCCTTGGCGATTTGCTGCTGGAATTGTTCGTCGAAGAAGTGGATGGATTTCATGGTTGCGCAAGCCTTGGAATACTCCCTCCCCTCTCGCATGGGAGGGCTAGGGTGGGGTAAGAAAACTGACGAGGATGCGTGTCATTTTTACCCCCCCAACCTCCCCCGGCAAGCGGGGGAGGAGTTTTATTTCGCGTCACCTTGCGTCTTCACCACCGTCATTGCGCTGGCGATGAGGCTGGAAATATCCGCCATGTTGGAGGGCACGATCAGCGTGTTGTTAGTCTTGGCGAGATTGCCGAAGGCATCGACATACTTTTCGGCCACTTTCAGATTGACCGCCTGCATGCCGCCGGGTGCCTGGGTGGCCTGCGCTACCATGTAGAGCGCCTTGGCGGTGGCTTCGGCCACCAGTTTGACGGCTTCGGCCTCGCCCTGGGCACGGTTGATGGCGGCAAGTTTATCGCCTTCTGATTCACGGACGGCGGCTTCGCGCTCGCCGGTGGCGATGTTGATCTGTTCCTGCATGCGGCCTTCGGATGAAGCAATGAGCGCGCGCTTTTCGCGTTCGGCGGTAATCTGCGCCTGCATGGAATGAAGAATTTCCTTCGGCGGGGTCAGATCCTTGATTTCGTAGCGCAGCACTTTTACGCCCCAGTTGAGGGAAGCTTCGTTCAGCGCTTCCACCACGCCCTTGTTGATATGGTCGCGTTCCTCGAAGGTGCGATCCAGCTCCATGCGGCCGATCATCGAACGCAAGGTGGTTTGTGCCAGTTGGGTAATTGCGGCGATGTAGTCGCTGGAGCCGTAGGATGCCAGGCGCGGGTCGGTGACCTGGAAATACAGCACGCCATCGACGGCAAGCTGGGTATTGTCCTTGGTGATACAGACCTGGCTGGGGACATCGAGCGGAACCTCTTTCAGGATGTGCTTATAGGCGACGCGGTCAACAAACGGAATGACCAGATTGAGGCCGGGTGCCAGCACGCCGTGAAAGCGGCCCAGGCGCTCAATGACCCAGGCGTGCTGCTGCGGCACCACGCGCACACCCTTGGCGATGATGATGAGGACGACGATGACAAACGCGAGAGCGATTTCCATTTTTTCCTTTCAATTGCCCAAAACAAGTATCGTCCCGCGAACGGCACGGATATACAGCGGCTTTGATGTATCCACACTGGCATCGCGCGCTTCGGCATCCCACAGCGCGCCCCGGTATTTGACCTGGCCGCGCCCGTCTTTCCAGTTTTCCAACATCACCAACTGACCAATATCGAGGTCCTGCAAATCTTCATCGGTGCCCCCTGCACGACGCCATTTCCTGAGCGCCAGCGTGCCGGCGATGCCGATGATCGCCGCGATGACCAGTTGCGCGACCAGCCCCATGCCCAGCCAGGCCGCTATTCCCGCGGCGGCGGCGGCCAGTCCATAGACCAGAAGATAGAATGTGCCGGTAGTCAGTTCCAGCGCCACCAGGGCAAAGGCCAGAATCCACCAGATGATGTATGTGCTCATGGGTTTCCTATCGTTTGATTATTGCAGGTTTGTTCGACAGTTCGTTGGGATTGCGTTCGCCCGGCGGAAAGTGCGCGGTCAGCAATTCGCTCACGCGCTGGATGCCTTCCAGCGATCCCTCTCGAAATTGCCCGGCGCGGAAACGCAGTTCCATGGCATGGGCGATGTCATCCCATTCACTCTGGCCAACTTTCTCCGCGATGCCCCGGTCCGCCACGATTTCCAGATCATGGTCTGCCAGCAGCAGATAAATCAGCACACCGCTGTTGTCCTGGGTATCCCACACGCGCAGGTCGCTGAAGGCTTCAATCGCGGATTGGCGCGTGCTTACGCCGCGCCAAAGCGCCGGGAGCGGCAATGAGGTTTCGATGGCAAAACGGATTTCGCCATTGTGATGCTTTTCCGAAAGCTGGATGGCGGTTTCGATTTCCGCCAGCAGCGAAGCAGGAAACCTGCGGTGAAGCAGGAAAGGCGTTGAAAAAAGATGACGCAGCCAGCGGCTTACCATGATCCGGACGCGCCTCCCCCGCCAAAACCGCCACCGCCACCGCCCCAGCTTCCACCGCCTCCACCCCAAGCACCGCCACCCCCGCCCCAGCCGCCTCCGCCGCTGGTCCAGTGTCCGCCGCCACCACGTCCCATGCTCATCACAATGATCCAGATAAAGAAGAAAATGCCCCCGGCCAGCATGAAAATGCCCATGGTCGACCAGACCCAGGCCCCCGCGCCCAGTCCTGCCAGAAACCCGCCCAGTCCCTTGCCGAAAATCGCACCGAGAAAAGCGCCCGCTGCAATGCCAATGATGAAAGGCAGAATCAGGTTATCCAGATTGAAGCCCTGCATTTGCCTGGCCTGAGGCGGCGGCAACGGCTCGCCCTCGATCAGCCGCATCATGCGCGTCACCCCTGCTTCCACGCCACCGGAAAAATCGCCCTGCCTGAAGCGCGGCACGATGTCTTCTTCGATAATGCGCTTGGCGATGGCATCGGGTATCACGCCTTCCAGGCCGTAACCCACTTCGATGCGTACCTTGCGATCATCCTTGGCCACAATCAGAATGGCGCCGTCATCTACTTTTTCCCGGCCGACTTTCCATTGATCCGCCACGCGAATGCCGAACTGCGCGATGTCTTCGGGCTGTGTGGTTGGGATGAGAAGAATGGCAATCTGGCTGCCCTTGCCCTGCTCGAATTGCGCGAGGGTAGTCTCAAGACGGGTGACGGTGTCGGGCGTGAGCGTGCCGGTGAGATCGGTGACGCGCTGGGTTAAAGCGGGAACGGCGACTTCAGCATGCGCATGCGACAGTGCCAGGAAAGACAGCAGAAAGGCAAAAACAATTTGAACGCAGAGACGCAGAGACGCGGAGAAACCCTTATACATTTTGTAGGAGCAGGCTTGCCTGCGACCAGCAATCGCACCCAAGGGTGCTCCTACCGGATTAAGCTCGTTTTCTCCGCGCCTCTGCGCCTCTGCGTTCATTCAGAGTTTTTGTTTGTCTTGCCTCAGTAACCCGCGCTAAGCGGGCTTTGTCCGGCAGGCGCGCTTTCAGACTGCTGGGCAGGCGCCGGGGCTGGGGCCGAAGTAGCTGGACCGAAATCCACCTTGGGCGGCGTGGAAATGGCCTTCTCGTTTTCCACACTGAAGTTGGGTTTGACCTTGTAGCCGAAGACCATGGCCGTGAGGTTGCTGGGGAACTGCCGCACGGTGATGTTGTAATCCTTGACGGCATCAATGTAACGGTTGCGCGCCACGGTGATGCGGTTTTCCGTGCCTTCGAGCTGTGCCTGCAAATCGCGGAACACACCGTCGGCTTTCAACTGAGGGTAATTCTCGGCGACTACCAGCAGGCGTGACAGCGCGCCAGAGAGTTCGCCCTGGGCGGCCTGAAATTTGTTGAAGGCTTCGGGATCATTGACGAGGTCGGCGGTTGCCTGAATCTGTCCAACACGCGCACGCGCTTCGGTCACCTGGATGAGGATATCCTTTTCATGCGCGGCATAGCCCTTGACCACGTTGACCAGATTGGGCACCAGATCGGCGCGACGTTGATACTGGTTGAGCACTTCGGACCAGGATGACTTGATGGTTTCGTCCGTGGTCTGAAATGTGTTGTAGCCGCAGCCCGTGAGGCTGAGGGAAAGTAATCCGATTGCGAGCCATTTCTTCATTACCGTCCTCCTTGTTGATTTCGCAAACCTGATTTTATGGCGGAATGCTGAAAATCAAGCAAGCGCGACGAGATTTAACTTTTAAGGAAACACTGATTTATTCAGTGTTTCGATGCAAATCGAGAATTCGATTTGCCGCTCAATGACGCAAGTCATTGAATGCGCTAATTTTCACGAACATGCGCCGGGAAAATTTTCTGCTGATGTTTCGCGCAAGCGAATATATCAGCGTTTACTTAAGCGACGCCAACGTTTCCCGGGCAAGGCACAAGTCTTCCCAGGCCTTGGCCTTGTCGGGCAGATTGCGCAGCAGATACGCCGGATGGTAGGTGACAATGAGCGGCACGCCTTGATACTCATGAACTCGGCCGCGCAGGCGTGAAATGGCTTCCTCGGTATTGAGCAGGCTTTGCACGGCGAAGCGGCCAAGGGCCAGAATCAGTTTGGGCTGAATCAGTTGAATCTGGCGTTCCAGATACGGCTGGCAGGCAGCGACTTCTTCCGGCGCGGGATTGCGGTTGCCAGGCGGGCGTGACTTCAGCACGTTGGCGATGTAGACATTCTCGCCGCGTTTCAGACCAATCGCCGCCAGCATGGCATCGAGCAGCTTGCCGGCCTGGCCGACAAAAGGCTCGCCCTGCGCATCTTCATCGGCACCCGGCGCTTCGCCGATGATGAGCCACTCCGCCTTTTCGTCGCCCACGCCCACCACGCCCTGGGTACGCGTTTTGTACAAATCACATGCGGTGCAAGTCTGGATGGCCTGCCTGAGTTCGTTCCAGTCCATGCGCAATATTTGCCCGCGACGGTCTGAATCGCGACCAGTCTCGCTGATGGTTGTATCGATCTGTTCGGGCTTGCCTGATGCCTTGAGCTGCCACACCGGCGAGATGCCCAGCTCCTTCAAAACGGTTTCACGGGGCAAATTCATAGAAACCGCCTCATCACCAACGCATCCTCGCGGCCATCCTGTGCCGGGTAATAGCCTTTGCGCAAGGCGAACGCTTCGAAGCCGGTGTGCTGATACATGGCGATAGCGCTTGAATTGCTGGGACGCACTTCAAGAAACAGCACGCTGGCATGGTGATGCCTTGCCGTATCCAGCAGGTGATGCAGAAAAGCCCGGCCCAGCCCTTGTCGCCGCCAGTCCGGTGAAATCGTGATGTTGAGCAGATGCGCCTCGCCAGCGATGGCCATCAACACGGCGTGGCCAATGATTTCGCCGCCCACTTCGTACACCCAGGCGCTGTAACCCGCCTGGATGGAATCATGGAAATTGCCCGCGCTCCAGGGAAACTCGTAACTGGCCCGCTCCACCCGCAACACGGCGGCGATATCCACCTCGCGCATGGGGCGGATGGCGTGCACCAGTTCAAGAACCGCGCTCACCGGTAACCCTTTGCATGACGTTCCTGCGTGGTCATGGCAACTTTATCCCGCAGGTAGATGGGTTGCGCGTCTGCTGGATCGAGGCCCGCGCCGGATTTGAACATCCGGGCACCCAGCCCGACAATGGCCCGGGCATCCGGCACCCGGTCTGATAGGGCTGTGTCCAGTTCAAGGTGCCGGCCAAGTTCGCCTTCCAGCACTGTAAAGCCGGTGCCCACGCCGCGCCAGCCAGAACCCGGCAGTTGCGGCAGATCTGCAATGGCCGACAAACAGGGCGGCACGACAGCCTTCCAGGAATCGCCCTGTTTCTCGTAAGCGGCAAAATAGACTTCATCCAGTCTCGCATCCAGCGCGCATGCCACGCGATCCAGGCCCGAGGCTTCGGCCAGCGCTTCAAGCGTGCATACTGGCATAACCGGTATTCCAGCGCCCAGTGCCAGGCCCTGCGCCACGCTGGCGGCGATCCGTACGCCTGTAAACGACCCCGGACCCGCGCCAAAAGCCAGTCCGTCCAGTTCCTGCAAACGGCATCCTTGTTCGTCAAGCAGTGTATCTATCATCGGCAGCAGAATTTCGCTGTGCCGTTGTCCGGCCAGTTCAGCATGAAAAGCCACCTGCCCGTCCCGCCACAAGGCGGCCGAGCAATGCTCCGTGGAAGTCTCGATGCCCAGAATCTTCATATGTCCATTATAAAGCCGGCCGGACTGGAACATCCGGACAGGCTGCCGATTAAGCAATACAGATACACCAGATTAGCGCCTGCATTAAGCACTGTCTGACAAAAGGATGCTGTAAACGGCTGTACGTATACAAGAAACCCAAAATGCCATGAGAGTCCCCTATTTTTCAAGCTGGTTTTCTTCATGCTCTCTGCATGTCCGGGTCATGTGGCTGGCCACGATCATTCTCTCGTCCGCCTTTCTGGTTTCCATGTATGTTGGCCTGAGCATCAGCACGCGCGAGGCGCTTGACCAATTGCATCGGCAAAGCCAGCTCAAGCTGGGACTGATTACCGATTCCATCACGGGATGGTTGGAACTGCACGACAACGAGCGTCTTCAAACCGCTTTGCAAAAACGCATGGATAACGATGATCTGAACTATCTGGCGTATTCGGACAGATTCGGACAGCGAATTGAACTGGCCCAAACACGTGATACAGGCAAACGTCCGGACTGGTTCGCCCGATTGGCTGGCATGCACTCCGCCGGCCTGTCCCAGCCCATTTACATCAATGATGCATTTCACGGAACCCTCTCGCTTGAAGCCAATGCCTACGATCAGGAAAACCTGCTCTGGCAGCAGACCATCAACTATCTTTCATGGGGCGCGCTGACGCTCGTTGCCTTGCTGTGGCTGCTAAACATGATTCTGCATACCAATCTGACCGGCTTGCGGAACTTGCGCCAGGCCGCGCAGGATTTTCTGAATGGCGGGCATCCGCGAAAGGTGCTCGCACCCAGGAATGCCGCGCCTGAACTGCTGATGACGGTGCAGGTATTCAACGATCTGACTGATCAGCAATCATCGCTGCTGCACGAACTTGAACGGCAGGCAAGGGAAGACACCCTCACCGGCCTGCCCAATCGCCGCGTTCTGGAAGCCAGCCTGGCCGAAGCCTGCGAGGATCATAGCCATGCCTATGCCTTCTGCTATATCGATCTTGACCAGTTCAAGCTGGTAAACGACACCTGCGGACACCACGCGGGCGACCGCATGTTGCGTGAATTGATACAGACTATCGGCCGGTATGTCGGCAGCAAAGGACTGTTGTGCAGGATCGGCGGCGATGAATTCGGACTGCTGATAGAAAATGCGACCCTGAATCACGTCCTGCAAACCTGCGATGAATTGATTCAGCTGATCAACGTTTACCGTTTCCGGCATGAAGACCGTCAATTCAGGGTTGGCGCCAGTATTGGCATCACGATGTTTGGCAATGGCCACCTGGCATTGGATGTATCCGAGATCATGATCAGGGCAGACAAGGCTTGTTATGCCGCCAAGAACCAGGGACGAAACCGTTATCAGGTCTATCATGGGACAGACCATGGCATGCAGGTTCTGGAAAAGGAAATGGACTGGGTCGCCGAGATCGGCGCGGCCATGGATGATGGCCGCATGCTGCTGTACCGGCAGACCATTCATCCCCTGCGTTCAGGCGATCCGATTCATCATGAAGTGCTGATCCGCATGAAGGACCGCGCTGGACAGATCGTCAACCCCGGCCAGTTTCTACCCGCGGCCGAGCGCTTCGGCATCATTCAGAACATCGACCGCTGGGTGCTGGATACCACGCTGGAATACCTGTCACAAAATCCCGGCAGTGGCGATATCTACAACATCAACCTGTCTGGCGTCAGCATCGGCGATCCCGGGTTTCTCAATCATGCGATCGATGCCATCGGTCAAATGGGCATCGCCCAGCAAATCTGTTTTGAAATCACCGAGACAGCCGCCATCACGCATCTGGAAGATGCCCAGCATTTCATGCGCATGCTGGGCGGCATGGGCTGCCGTTTCGCGCTGGACGATTTCGGCAGCGGCATGTCTTCCTTTGCCTATCTCAAGGAATTGCCAGTTCATACGCTCAAGATCAGCGGCGATTTCGTCAGGAACATGACCACCAACCGTCACGACTATGTCTTTGTCAGCACCATGGTCAAACTGGCCCACGACCTCGGGCTGAAATGCGTGGGCGAATTCGTGCAGGATCTGGAGACGCTGAACAGTTTGCGGGAGTTGAATGTCGATTTTGCCCAGGGCTTTTACCTGCACAAGCCCGAGTCCATCTGCACCCACTGCCGCCAACTCAGGTATTGCACCCTGCCCATGTCGAAAAGCATCAAGGTCGTTTCGCTGGTAGCGGCCTGAGGCCAATCATTCCAGCGGCAGCACGATTTCAAACCGCACGCGCTGCCAGGGGTCGCGCGATTCGGTCAAACGCGTGATTCTTGCCTCAAGACTGGAACCGTTATCAATCAGTCTGGCGATATCCGCATTTTCCCGGCGCGGCACATAACCGAGTTTCTGCCCCCGCCATTCCACCCGGACAGCACGGGTGTCATGTCTGTTTTCCGGTTCGCGGATCAGGTCGAGCCGGTCACCCACCTTCATTTCAGCCCACAAGGCTTTGCCCTGATGATACTGAAACCCGGCCAGCGGAGAATCCTGCAGCAGGATGTGCGATTCGGTATCCGCCTGTGCGGGAAGCGTCAGCAGCACCCAATGGCAGATCAGGAAAAATCCTGTCGTAAGGTTGTTTGACATCGATAGCAGTATTTTTTGCCAGACGTTTGATCAAATCATAACCGGTCGCCCACAAGAACAGGCTTAATTAGATTTTGCTAATAAACAAGATAGAATGCCGTCTCTGCTGCTCCAGCATCACTCAGACCAGACTTTTGAGGAACATCATGTCACTCCAGCCACGCATTTCCGTTCTGGGCGCAGGTTTCGCCGCTCTGACAGCCGCCAGGGAATTGCGTCGGCGCATGCCTGAAGCCGATATCACCCTGATCGCGCCCTCAGCGGAATTTGTTTATTACCCGAGTCTGATCTGGGTGCCCTCAGGTTTGCGTCGCGGAGAGGATCTGCTGCTTAACCTGAATAAATGGATGGGCAAACATCGCATCCAGTTTCGTCGGGGCCAGGTAACTGGCATCGCTGAAGGCGGTCGCCTGGTACTGACCGACACAGGCGAGATCGCAAATGATGCGCTGGTAATCGCCAGCGGTGGACGATTCCTGATAGCCCTCCCCGGCATCGAGCATGCCATCACGATTTGCGAAGGCATTGCCGCCGCTGAAGCCATGCGTGATCGCCTTGCCGCCATGCACGGCGGAACGATTGCCCTGGGTTTTGGCACCAACCCGAAAGAACCCGCTGCCATGCGCGGCGGCCCCATGTTCGAATTGCTGTTCGGACTGGATACGCTCTTGAGACAACAAGGTCGGCGCGACAAATTCCGTCTGGTGTTTTTCAACCCCGCGCCCGAACCCGGCAAGCGCTTGGGTGAAAAAGCCGTGAAAGGCCTGCTTGAGGAGATGAAGCGCCGTCACATTGAGACGCATCTTGGTCACAAGATTCTTGGCTTTGATGCGGATAAAGTCAAAACGGAGGGCGGCGAGATTCCGGCCGACATGATTCTCTTCATGCCTGGCATGACGGGCCCGGGCTGGCTGGCGAATACGGAACTGCCGAAATCCGAAGGCGGCTTTGTCGTGGCCGATGCCTATTGCCAGGTCAAGGGGTGGGACAAGATGTTCGTTGCGGGCGATGCCGGCAGTTATCCAGGGCCAGACTGGATGCCAAAGCAGGCCCACCTTGCAGACTTGCAGGCGAAGGCAGCGGCTGAAAATCTTGTGTCTGCCCTTCAGGGCAAGCCGGCGTCAGTCAAGTTCAGGCCTGAACTGATCTGCATTGTCGATACCCTGGACAAGGGGATACTGGTCTACCGAGATGAGAAACGCGCGCTGGTGCTGCCACCCATGCGCTTGATGCACTGGGCAAAACGTCTGTTCGAGCGGTTATATCTGCGTCAGATAAGAAGCAACTGAAACGCATTCCAGCGTATCACGCGAGCGTTGCCGACTCGGCAGACAGTTCGTTTCCCGAATGATAGGCAAAAAAAGCCTGCACCCTGTCCAGCCTGCGCGTGCGCGTCATGGGTGGCAGCGAGGCCAGCAGGCGCTTGCCATAGTGCTTGGACACCAGCCTGGGATCGCACAGCATCAATACACCGCGATCGGTTTCGGTGCGGATCAGTCTTCCCGCCCCCTGCTTGAGCGCAATCGCCGCCGCCGGTAGCTGAAACTCCATGAAACCGTTGCCGCCGCTGGCTTCCAGATGGCGGATACGCGCCGCGATCACCGGGTCATCCGGCGGCGCGAACGGCAGCTTGTCGATGATGACCACGGACAAGGCGTCACCCGGCACGTCCACCCCTTCCCAGAAACTGTAAGCGCCCAGCAGCACCGCATTGCCCGCCGCGCGAAAGGCATCCAGCAGCTTGTTCTTGGGCGCATCGCCCTGCACCAGCAAGGGATAGTCCCAGCCCCGTTCCCTGAACGCAGTTTCGATCCGGGTGCGCGCCCGATCCAGCGCACGGAAGCTGGTAAACAGCAGGAAGGCCCGCCCGCCACTGGCTTCGATCACCGGCAGCGCGGCATCGACAACCGCATCGGTGTGTTCCGGCCGGTTGGGTTCGGGCAGGTTTTCCGGCACGTAGAGCACGCCTTGCCGGGGATAGTCGAACGGACTTTCCACGCTGAATGTTTCCGCGCCTTCCAGCCCCAGCCGTGAAAGCAGGTGACTGAAATCACCTGCCACGGAAAGTGTCGCCGAGGTCAATATCCAGGCGCGGGCATCGTCCTTGACCTGCTGACCGAACAGTTCCGCAACTGACAATGGCGTGCTGTGCAGCAGCACCGCGCGGGGAGTCGATTCAACCCAGCGCACCCGGTCATCTCGCTCATCATCCAGCCAGCGCGCAAGCTGGTTGAGAAGCTGCACTGTCCTGCTGCGGCACTGGGCCAGTTCCTGTGCGCGCTCAACCTGCGGTTCCAGCGCCGCGCTCAATTCTTCCAGTGCCTGTTTCAGCGTTATCAGCACCTTGACCAGGTCAGTTTGCTTCAGCGCGTCTTCGGCAGGTTGTTTGACGGACAAAGCCGGAAAAATCAGTCTCGCATCGCGCGCCGCCTTTTCCAGCGCACTGCAAAGCTTGACCAGTTCCGGACTGTCACCCGCATACACCTTGGCCGCGCGCTCAGTATCCTGCGCCAGCTCCACGCACTGACCGGTGGAAAGTGTTTCGCCAAAAAACACCGTGGCGATGTCTTCAAGCTGATGTGCCTCATCCAGGATCACCATGTTGGATGCCGGGAGCAATTCGGAAACGCCTTCGTCCTTCAGCCACAGATCGGCAAAAAACAGATGGTGGTTCACCACCACCAGTTCGGCCTCCAGCGCCTGTTTTCTCGCATCCATGACGAAGCAGGTCTTGAACTGCGGGCACTCGCCGCCCAGGCAGTTTTCGCGGCTGGACACCGCCTTCTGCCACACCGGATGCGACTCGGGCACGTCCATGCATTCAGCCTTGTCGCCACTTTTTGAAGTTTCAGCAAAACGTGCAATCCGTGACAGGAAGGCATGATCCTCGCGGCGCTCGAAACGGCCGCCCGCGAGATTGCGCTCGAGGTGATAGCGGCACACATAATTCGCCCGGCCCTTCAGCCGCGCCACCTGCACCGGCGCGCCGATGGCCTGGCGGGCAAGCGGAATGTCCTTTTCGAACAATTGATCCTGCAAGGCCTTGGTGGCGGTTGAGACAATCACCTTGCCGCCATGCGCCAGTGCAGGCAGCAGATAGGCCAGTGTTTTGCCCGTGCCCGTGCCCGCCTCCGCCACAAGCACACCGTTAGCTTCAAGCGTCTTCGCGACCCGCTCCGCCATGGCAATTTGCTGAGGGCGCGGTGTATAGCCTTTCAACTGGCGGGCAAGCGGCCCGTCAAGCGAAAAAAAATGAGTGTGATCAAACTGCATTCAAAGCCGTTTCCAGGGGGCGCTCCAATAACAAACGCATCTTATGTGGGCAATGGAGGAATCAGCAACAGGAAATCCGCCCGGCATTGAATTTGAAGCCCGGCCAGGACAAGTCATCTTGCAGCACATCGGCGGCTTTTCTTCTATTCTGGAAAGACGATTGATCAAGGAGAATGACATGACTCAATGGATCTATATTTCTATAGCTGCCGGAATTCTTTCCGCGGTTTCGGTTGCCGGCCTCGTTGCAATGAAGTCGAATGCAGCAGTGGCTGCCACCCCCCAGCCCGCACCTTCATCTTGTGTCTGCTCGCCGGTGGAGAAGCTGGAATACAAACCGGTAAATCCGGCCGAGACGATTGCCCGGATTTACGTCGCGCAATGCCAGTGTGGTTCGATGACTTGCGTGGTAACTTCAGGCGCGCTTCAGTGCAGCAAATAGGCGGCATGCGATTCCGGAGATATGCCGGCTAACTGGCATCACTGCCCATCGCTCAGGTCATCCTGTTTTTATCCAATATATCAACAGGTTAACCATATTCTGGCACAGCTCAAGTTGTACCTGATGGCCGCCGATAACTCCATGTAACACTTTATTAAAAATTGCCCGAAGGAAATGTTGCGGATCGGGCGCTCCATGCCATGGCCATGCTGCAATTTCATCAAGACAACAGGCGAAATCATTTGACACCAGCACCTGTGGCAAACAACCTGTTGCCCCTGGCAGTGCTTTGGGAAAGCCTGCCCAATTCATGAAACATTTGTTGAGTCCAGCCCGCCGCTCCATTACACACTGGCTGAGCCTGTACTTCATCATCCTTGCGCTGGTCATGCTGGTGCTGAGCAGTTTCGGCATTTACCGGCTGCATCTGATCGATACGCCCTCGCCAGAGCTGGAAACCTTCAAGTCCACGGTGTTTGATGTGCTGATGCTGTTGGGCATGGCGCTGGTAGCCTCCGCCATGATTGCCTATTTCCTGATTCAGCGATCGGTGGCACGTCCGCTGACCCATCTCGCCAGGGCGATTTCCAATCTGCAGGCGGATACCAGCAAACTTGAGCAGGATGAAGTGCTGGAGAAGCCCAGCCCCCTGCTGGAACTGGAAACCGTGCGGCAGTCCATCCGCCACTACCGCCTGCGCCTCAACGATGCGCACAGCGCGCTGGAGAACAAGAATGCGGCGTTTCGCGAGCAGGCGCGGCGCGATGCCCTGACCGGAATTCACAACCGCCGGGCTTTTGAGGAGGACTGGTCGGCCCTGATCAAGGATCGCAGGAATACCGCCCGGCAGATCGCCCTGCTGTTACTTGACTGTGACCATTTCAAACCCATTAACGATACCTACGGCCATCACATCGGCGACCGCGTGCTGAAAGCAGTTGCCGACAATGTCAGCAAGGCCTTGCGGACGGGTGACAGACTTTACCGGCTGGGTGGAGACGAATTCGCCACCTTGTTGCTGGATGCCGACGAAGCCCAGGCAAAGGCGGTAGCCAACCGCTGTATTGAAGCCTTGCGCCAGCACGATTTCCGCAGGCATGGCGTCAATGAGCCCGTCAACATCAGCATTGGCATCGCGGTTGGCGAAGTTCGGGAAGCGGGAGACCTGACCCGCCTGCAGGCACGCGCGGACGTGGCCATGTATCAGGCAAAGCGCCCCGGCAATCAGAAAATTGCCATTCACCGCAAAGAAGGGATTCTGGAAGACGACACCCTGGTCGCCAGCCTGGAAACCAGCGCGCTGTACGAAACACTTGTCAATCCCGGCCGCATGGAAATTCATTTCCAGCGCATCGTCGCGCTGAATGGCAAACAGGATTATCACGAAGCGCTGTGCCGCATCCGCCACGGCAAAACCCTGCTTACGCCAGACCGTTTCATGCCCGTTGTTCAGGGCAGAAGACTGGAAACCGAATTTGACCTGACCGTCATCCAGCGCATTCAAGAAATCATCCAGTCGGGGCTGATTCCTTCTGGCCAGGGCGTTTCCATCAATCTGTTCGCGCAAAGTCTGCCCCGGCCGGAAATCATTTCGCATCTGCTGGAAATCACCCGGTCCATCGACAAGCATCCGCTGATGCTGGAAATCACCGAGACTTCGCTGGTGCCCCAGCTTGATGAAGTTGCCTACTTCCTGGAAATCCTGCGCTCAAACGGCTTTCAAATCGCGCTGGACGATTTTGGCAGCGGTTATTCTCCCCTGCGTTATCTGGCCGACTTGCCGGTTGAAGTGGTCAAGTTCGACATGTCCTTGATCCGCAAGCTGCAAAGCCAGGATCGGGCTGGAACGGTGGTGGCGGATTTTGCCAAGCTGATGATCGATGCGGGATACACCCTAATTGCGGAAGGCATCGAATCAGAGCCCATCTATTCCAGGGTCAAGGAACTGGGGTTCAGCTATGCCCAGGGATTCCACCTTGGCAGGCCTGCTGCATTTGCAGACCAGCAACCCGTTCAAATGCAGGAAGTACATAGTACAAATTAAAGCTAGTGCTTGCCGGATCGCCAAATGGAGAAAATGATCCACAAGCTGTTTAAGAACGCCACGAGAAAACCAAGCAGACCAAACAAGGGCAATCCAAACAATTCCGGGCCGCCTTTCACCGTCAGAATGATGGATGAGCCAATTACCAGCGATGCGGTCAGTATTCCCATGGTCAGGCGGTTGCTGGAACGGTCGAGTTGATGGCCGAAATGATCCAGCCGTTTCAGATCGAGATCGATCTTCATGCGGCCGCGCCGGGTTTCTCTCAGCAGGTGCGCCAGGTCTCGCGGCAAGCCCGCCATAATCCCGCCCAGTTCCTTGAGGCTTTCGCGACCCCGGTTCAGAACCGCGTGCGGCGTGTAGCGTTCCGCGATCACGTTTTCCACAAAAGGCGTCATGTGATCGACCATGTGAAAATTGGGATCCAGCTGGTGACCAAATCCTTCCAGCGTGATCAGCGCCTTGAATAACAGCGTGAGATCCGCTGGCATGACCAACGCGTTTTCCCGCAATATGGTGGTGATGTCCTGCAGCAGGGCGCCGATTTTCACATCCTTGAGCTGCAGGTCGTCATAGCTGAACACGAGTTCGGTAATATCGTGCGCCAAGCGGCCCTCATCCACTTCCGCATTGCCCGTCCAGTCGAGCAATACAGCCATGATGCCCTCTTCATTCTTGTTCACCAGCGCATGCAGCAGGTTGACAATTTCATTGCGGCGCCGATCGGTCAAATGTCCGACCATGCCGAAATCGATCATGCCAATGCGGTTGCCCGGCAGGAAAATCACATTGCCCGGATGCGGGTCGGCATGGAAATAGCCATGCAGCAATACCATCTTCAGTACCGTGTCCGCGCCGCGCGCTGCCAGCAGTTTTGGATCCAGCTGAGCTTCGATCAGCGCCGCATGTCCTGTTCCACTAATGCCCTTGATTTCTTCCTGAACATTGACGGACTGTGTGGTGTAGTCCCAGAAAATCCGCGGAATCTTGACCATTTCATCGCTGGCGAAATTGCGCCCGAACTGCTCGATATTGCGAGATTCCTTCACCAGATCGAGCTCGCGCCTCAATGACCGGCGCAATTCGCCTGCCATGCGTTCCGGTTCATAGCGACGCCAGTCAGGCACTTCGCTTTCGATCAACTGGGCAAAATGTTCCAGAATGCGCAAGTCCGCCTCGATCTTGGTTTCAATGCCCGGCCTGCGGACCTTGACCACGACATCGGTGCCGTCCTTAAGCCTTGCACGATAAACCTGGGCGATTGAGGCTGCCGCGATGGGTTCCGGATTGAATTCCTGGAACACCTCTTCCGGCGGGCGCCCCCATGCTTTCAGCAAGGCCTCCCGCACCAGCACGTGATCGGTTGGCGGAACCTCGCGGTGAAGTTTCTCGAATTCGCTGATCCAGGCTGGCGGAAACATGTCCACGCGGGTAGCCAGCATCTGGCCAAACTTGATGAACGTCGGCCCCAGTTCTTCCAGCGCCATGCGGATGCGCACTGGCGCTTCCAGGCGCGAAATTTCAGAGGTGGTCTGCCAGTGCAGGATTCTGCCCGCGCGCTCCAGCACATTGGCCATGCCCAGAAGACGGACAATATCGCCGCCTCCATATCGGATCAGAACCGAAGCAATTTCGTGAAGACGGTGCAGGTCGCGAACTACCGATACGGTTTCCCAGAGCATGTTCTCAGTATGTTTTTATTGTTTGCGGACACGAATCTCGCTTGCGGTACAAATTACTAGGCCCGTTTTTCAGCAGTACGTTCTTCGGGCTTGTGCTTCATGGCCTCGGACAATCCAGCCAGCACACCACTTGCCAGATCGGCCAGCCGGGCAGCGGTCGTTTTGGCCGCATCCTTGAGGGTCGAGCTGGTTGAGCCGGCCTGCGCATTGAGGGATGTGTACAAGGCACCAAGCGAATCCTTCACCCGGCCGCCTGTGTCTGTTCCAGTACGACCAAGATGCCCTGAAATTTCAGTCAGTTCTTCCTTGAGCTTGCCGCCTGATTTTCCTGCGACATCTTTCAGGCTTTCGACAAAATCACGCTCAAGATCACGCATGCGCTCGATGGAAGATTTGAGCTCCATCTCGTTGAAATCCTTGCCTCGCTCGATGGCCTCGCGAAACGTCATGGATATCCGCTGCGCGGCCTGGCCTATGGCCTCATCCATACCACTGACAGCTTCCTTCAGGCCGGACTTCAACTCGCTGCCGCGATCCGCCAAGCCAAGAGAAACGCCCTCGGTTATCGCCTGGCCAATGTTGCGAATTTCTTCCAGTGACAACTTGCCATCCTTGAGTGCATCCAGGGTGATCTGCTTTGCCCGGTCCCGCAAATTCTCGCCCTGGCTGGCGGCGGCTTCCGCTTTGCTTTTCAGGTCGTCTGTCACATTGTTCGTTTCCATGATTCACTCCTTGGATAACACTATAAATTAATGGGGAAAATTGCCGTAGCCATTTCCATGCATTCAATATAGGCTACACCCTAATCACCTGAAACAGGAATGTCGGACAACCAAATGAAACGCCTTGTTTTCCTGGCAACGCTGCTTCTCCTGAACACGACCGTGCGGGCTGCCGAGTCGCGCTCACAGGATGTCATCCAGGAAATCCCTTTATACGCCTTGAGCCTGTTAGGCACACCTTACAAATACGGTGGCAATCTTCCCGAGACCGGCATGGATTGCAGTGGTTTCGTCAGTCATGTGTATGGTCAGATTGCCGGCATACAGCTACCAAGGAGCAGCCAGGAAATCAGCCGGCATGGCAAGGCGCTTGAACCGGTTGAGCTTCAGCCGGGCGATCTGGTTTTTTTCAACACCCTCAATCGCGCTTTTTCGCATGTGGGTGTGTACGTAGGCGAAAACCGGTTCATTCATGCCAGCAGCAGTCAAACAGGGACCGTCATGGTGTCCGACATGAATCAACCCTACTGGTCAAAGCGCTTTGATGGTGCCAGACGGCTGCTGGTCCCGCCTGACAAGGAATCCGTCCCGCAGCCATGAATACCGGCTGGATTGGATGTTTGCTTTTTCTGGTCCCGGCTGTCGCCGTTGCCGGTCCAGCCATGAGCCCTCAGGAACTGGACGCCTGGTTCAATGGCAAAAGCGCCGCCGAGGTCAATGAAGGCAGCCTGTCATTTCTGACCGAGCTCCCCGCCAAACCCATCCATCACCATCAGAACAGGATTCGCATCACGCCGGACAGTCTAGCGACAGGCTGGACCGAACTGATGCAGTGCCATGACAACCTGGATTCCGTCCCGCGCGCCCAGATCACCTTCCGTGAGGGTTACATAAGAGAGCTACGCGTGGTTGAATCCCGCGCTATTGGCGAAGCCTGGGTGGAGGGCCCGACAATCCAGCTCCGTAATGTTTCACCCAACGCCCGCCTTTGCCTGGAAGCACAGACCCGTGCATTGAAAAATACTGGGGATGGCTACTTCAGCCTGTTTAACGGACCCTACATGCGCAAGTTTCTGGATGGCTACTACCCCATGCATGTCTCTCTGCGTCTTGAATATCCGGCAAGCCTATTGCTGCTCATTGATATTTCACCTGCCGAACAACCCGGCTACACCGTTCGCCAAGAGTCAGGCATGGTCTTGATTGACACGGTTTTTGAAGGTGAATTGCGAACGACAATACAGTTTGAGGTCAGGTAAGCTCCTGTAATTTGGCGGCAATTCGCTCAGCATGCCCTAAAAACAAATATTGTTGATAATTATTCTCATTCTGATATAGAATGGCCTCCATAGATTTATTTATCTTTTGGAGACCTTCATGCGCATCCCGTTTTACAAACTGTTCGCAGGACTGATCGCCGTCCTGTCCATCCAATCTGCGACCGCCGAAGAAGTTGTGGTGTATTCAGCCAGAAACGAGCAGCTCATCAAACCCCTGTTTGATGCCTACACCAAAGAAACCGGCGTCGCCGTCAAATTCATTACCGACAAGGAAGGCCCCTTGATGGCCCGACTGAAAGCCGAAGGCTCCAACACGCCCGCCGACATGCTGATGACTGTCGATGCAGGCAACTTGTGGCAGGCAGCTGAGGAAGGCTTGTTGAAACCGGTGAATTCCAAAACCCTTACCGCAAACATTCCGGCTCACTTGCGCGATCCGGATAGCGAGTGGTTTGGCTTGTCCGTGCGTGCACGGACCCTTGTCTACAACAAGGAGCGCGTTAAGCCCGGCGAACTCACCACGTATGAAGACCTGGCCAATCCCAAGTGGAAGGGTCGCCTGTGCCTGCGTACGTCGAAAAAAGTCTACAACCAGTCTCTGGTCGCGATGATGATCTACGAACATGGTGAAGGAAAAACCGAGGATATCGTCGCAAGCTGGGTCAAAAACCTCGCCGCCCCGCCTTTTCCGGATGACACCAAAGCCATGGAAGCCGTGGCAGCCGGACAATGCGATGTCACGCTGGTCAACACCTATTACTTTGGTCGACTGATGGAAAAGAGCCCCAACCTGCCGCTGGCCATCTTCTGGCCCAACCAGAATCTCAAGTCGAAAGACGCAGGCGTGCATGTCAATATTTCAGGTGCGGGCATTACCCGACACGCCAAGAACCCCGCTGGCGCGATAAAACTGCTTGAATGGCTGTCCTCGGAAAAGGCTCAGAACCTTTATGCGGACGTGAATCTGGAGTATCCGGTCAATGCAAAAGTAAAGCCCGACCCGACTGTTTCCGCCTGGGGCGGTTTCAGACAGAACCTCATCAACGTTAAGGAAGCTGGCCGGCTGCAGGCCAAAGCCGTAAAATTGATGGATCGCGTTGGCTACAAATAACCATTTGGCGTTATGCCTGAAACCACTTTACTAGCCGCAAAAACGCCCGCTACGGGCGTTTTTGCTTTTACACGACCGACCAGCTGGCAAGTCATCGCCATTCTGATCGCCCTGCTGGTGGTCATTCCTGTCGTGGTCATTTTCTCAGCCTGGGGCAAGTCAGAAACAGACATCCTCCGCCATATGGCGGAATTCGTGTTGCCCGAACTTCTGTCCAACACTTTCTGGCTTTTGCTTGGCGTGGGATTGGGCGTCACGTTTCTGGGCGTCTCGCTGGCCTGGTTGACTGCGATGTGCGATTTCCCCGGGCGCGGCTTTTTTTCCTGGGCGCTTTTATTGCCGCTTGCCATTCCCGCCTATGTGCTGGCTTTTGTGGTCATTGGCCTGCTGGATTTCACCGGTCCTCTTCAAACAGCATTGCGCGAAGCGTTTGGACCTCTGAAGCTGCCGCAGATACGCTCGCGGGGCGGCGTCATTCTGGTCATGTCGCTCGCGCTGTATCCCTATGTTTATCTGATCGCGCGCAACGCCTTCATGACCCAGGGACGGACGGCACTTGAAGCCGCGCAATCCCTTGGAGTCAATCGCTGGCAGGGATTTTTTCGCGTGGCGCTGCCCATGGCGCGCCCCTGGATTGCCGCGGGCGTGATGCTGGCACTTATGGAAACCCTGGCCGATTTCGGCACGGTCGCCATTTTCAATTACGACACTTTCACCACCGCCATCTACAAGGCCTGGTTCTCGCTTTTTTCCCTTTCCGCCGCCTCGCAGCTTGCCTCCATCCTGATCGTGTTTGTCCTGGTGCTGGTTCTCGCGGAACAGCATTCCCGATCCAACATGAAATATGGAACAGTTGGCCGGTCCGTTTCCCATCGCCGCATAGTGCTTTCACGCAAACAAGGCTGGCTGGCCGCTATATACACAGGAGGGGTTTTCTCAATCGCCTTCCTCATTCCCATGGTGCAGTTGCTGATCTGGGCATTCGATGCTGCGGCAACGGATCTTGACGCACGTTATTGGGCGTTTGTCCGGCATTCGTTGTGGCTCTCCGGCCTCGGTGCCTTCATCGTTACCTTGCTGGCCCTGCTGCTGGGTTATGCGGGCAGGCAGCAACCGGGTCATTCAATGCTGCTGATACAGCGCATTGCCACGATAGGCTATGCCATTCCGGGCGCCGTGCTGGCCGTGGGCATTTTCATACCGGTCGCCTGGCTGGACAACCAGCTCATAGACTGGCTGAAACCGCATGGCTGGCAGGGAACCGCCCTGTTGAAGGGCACGCTTCTCGTCATGCTGCTGGCCTATGCCGTCCGGTTTCTTGCTGTCGGCTTTGGGTCCGTGGATGCGGGGTTGCAACGCATTACCCGCAGCATTGATGAGGCGGCCCGTGTCATGGGCAGCCACACCTGGTCGCTGCTCTCCCGAATCCATCTGCCCATGCTGCGGGCCAGCCTGTTCACCGCCGCGGCCCTGAGTTTTGTCGATATCATGAAGGAAATGCCCATTACGCTGATGACCCGTCCCTTCGGCTGGGATACGTTAGCTGTTAGAGTCTTTGAGATGACATCGGAGGGAGAATGGGAACGCGCCGCATTGCCTTCAGTCGCGATCGTGCTTGCCGGCCTGCTGCCTGTCATATTTCTGGCCAGCCGTGGAGATAAACAATGAAATTTTCAAACAGGCTCAACCATGTCTGACTTGAAACTGGTCCGCATCTCCCAATCCTACGGACCGCGCCAGATCATCGACGACCTGACCTTTCACTTGCAGGAAGGGCATATTGGCTGTCTGCTGGGCCCTTCCGGATGCGGCAAAACCACAGTCCTGCGCTGTATCGCCGGTTTCGAGCCCATTACCGCCGGTCACATCGAGATCGGAGGAGATGTGGTCAGCAGCCCTGCTAGGCTGACACCACCGGAAAAACGACAGATCGGCATGGTATTCCAGGACTATGCACTTTTTCCCCATTTGAATGTCGCCGGCAATATCGCCTTTGGCCTGGGCAAGCATGATGCCTCGCACAAAAATCAGCGTGTGGAAGAACTGCTTTCATTGACCGGCCTGCTGGATTCGGCGAGCAAGTTTCCTCACCAGTTGTCTGGTGGCCAGCAGCAGCGCGTGGCTCTGGCCCGGGCGCTCGCCCCCAAACCTCACATGCTGCTGATGGATGAGCCTTTTTCCAATCTCGACGTTGAGCTTCGCGAACGCCTTTCCCTGGAAGTACGCGACATCCTCAAACGCGAAGGCATGACGGCGCTGATTGTGACACACGACCAGAATGAGGCGTTTGGCATAGCCGATATTGTCGGCGTCATGCATCAGGGCGCGATCCAGCAATGGGACACGCCCTACAACCTCTACCATCAGCCGGCCAACCGTTTCGTCGCCGATTTCATCGGCCAGGGTGTTTTCCTGCCTGGCATGGTCATGAACAACTCCATGGTCGAAATTGAACTGGGCGTGCTGCACGGCATGATTCCCACCGATTGCGATGCGACGGGATGCGACCAGTGCGCCCACGACTGCTATGTGGATGTGCTGATCCGGCCGGACGACATCGTGCATGACGACGAAAGCCTGTTGATGGCGGAAGTTGAAAACAAGGCTTTTCGCGGCGCCGAGTTTCTCTACACGCTCAAACTGCCGAGTGGCACGCGCGCGTTGTCGCTGGTGCCTTCCCATCACGATCATGCCATTGGCGAGCGCATCGGCATCAAGCTTGCCGTGGATCACGTGGTCGCTTATCGTCGTCTAAGTTGAGATGATTGCTCATCCGTTACGCCAGCTGTTGCTGAATGTCGGACTCGGCTTTGCTGCCGCCCTGCTGCTGTTGCTGGGGGTCATTGCCCTGGCGGTTTCACAAATGGCCGAAGTCAACCAGCAGCTGGAAAAGGTTGTCGCGGTCAATAACGTCAAGACCCGTCTGGCGACCCGCATGCGCGACACCCTGCGCGACCGCGCCATCCTCATGCACGACATTGTGGTATCGATCGACCCCTGGGAAAAGGACGCCCTGTTCCAGCAATTCCTGAGTTACGGCGAGCGATACGCAAAAGACCGCACCCGGTTGATTGAAATGCAGGAATCCACCTGGGAGAAAGACGTCATGAACAAGGTGGATGACATCACTCGCATCAACCAGCCCGTCATGTTCGATGTGGTGAGCCAGGCACTGGACCAGAACAACTATGGCGCCCTGACGATGTTGCAGGAGCAGGCCATCCCGCTGCAAAACAGACTCGTCGCCGCCCTGGATGAAATGACCCAACTGCAACGCGAGGCCAACGAGCAGGCGCTCAAGAAGGCCTATGAAGCTTATCAGTCCACGCGAAATTTCATTCTGCTGTTGAGCACCTTTGCCGCTGGTCTGGCCATCATCGTGGCCATTGCGGTTTCGCGCCGCGTTGCTACTCAGACACGCTTGCTGGAAACCGAGAAACTCAAATTCCAGACGCTGTTTGAATCGAACTCCGATGCGGTCGTCATCATGGGAGAACTGGGTTTTGTCGACTGCAACTCCGCCACACTGGAAATGTTTCGCATGCATGCGCGCGAAGAGTTTCTTCGAACGCCCATTACCCAACTGGGCGCGGCCGAGCAGGAAGCCGGCGAACCGGCATTGTCCTACGCGCTGCGCCACATCGAGCAGGCGCGCAAAAACGGGCATGCCTTCATGGAGTGGATTGGGCGACGCGCGGATGGCAGCCTGTTTCCTTCTGAAATCGGCCTTCACGCCATGTATCTGGGCGGCCAACCCGTCATCCAGGCCATCATGCGCGACATTTCCGATCGCAAGGAAATCGAAATCGCCCTGAAGACAGCCCATGACGAAGCGCTCGATGCCGCCAGAGCCAAGAGCGAATTCATCGCCAACGTCAGCCACGAAATCCGCACACCCCTTCATGGCATCATGGGCATGGCGGATTTGCTGATGCGCGAGCCTTTGACGGGCACTCAACGCGATTACGCGGTTACCCTGAGGCAGTCCGCGCAGGGCTTGCGCGCTGTCATAAACGACATTCTGGATTTTTCCAAACTCGAAGCCGGCAAGCTAAAGCTTGAACACATACCCTATTCACCCGAGCAAGTCGTGAAAGGCGTTGTGGATCTCTTCCGGCCGAGAATGCTCGAGAAATCGCTTGAACTCGAACTTGACATTTCACCCGCGCTGAAAGCCCTGCTCATCGGCGACCCAACCCGCCTTCGCCAGATACTGCTGAATCTTCTGGACAATGCGATCAAGTTCACCAGCAAGGGCCGCATCATGGTGCGCGCTTCTCAGCCCGATCCCATGCATTTCCGGATTGACATCCAGGATGAAGGAGTCGGCATTCCACCCGAAGCCAAATCACAGATTTTCAGTGCCTTCTCGCAAGCCGACACGTCGACCACCCGGCTTTTTGGCGGCACCGGCCTTGGGCTCACCATCAGCCGTCACCTGGTTGAACTGATGGATGGAAAGATCGGCCTTGAAAGCCCGCCTCCCGGCCGTCAAACAGGCACCCTTTTCACGATTGATCTTCCGTTTGTTCCCGCGTCCACCGACTCCAGCGCGATACCAGTCGCGCACTTGCAGACCGAACACTTCGATGGACGCGTGCTGATCGCGGAAGACAATCCGGTCAACCAGAAAGTGCTGGCCTACCAGCTCAACGCGCTCGGCCTTGAGACGGTCATCGTTGCGACAGGCTGCGAGGCAATCGAACAGGCATCCACAAGTCAATGGAATCTCATCCTGATGGATTGGCAAATGCCCGAAATGGATGGATTTGAGGCCACTCGCAAAATCCGAGAATTGAGCAGAAATGCCGGCCGGGTGCCCATCATTGCCCTGTCCGCGCAGTCGGGCGAGGAATTCAGACAACAATGCCTCGATGCCGGCATGAATGACTACCTGACCAAACCTTACGAAGAAGCGGCGCTGATTTCTCTTTTAGCCAATTGGCTGCCGAAGTCATCAAAAAATGCTTCTCCACCGCTCAACCTTGAAAAGCTCGCCGGGAAAAGCGCCAATGACGCGGCCTTTATCCAGGAAATTGCCCGGGTATTTCAGGAAACCACCGAAACCTCATTACGCGCACTTCAAACCGCCCATAAAAACCTGGATTCCACACTGGGCAAGCGTGAGGCCCATAGTCTGCGCGGGTCTGCCGCGGCCATTTCGGCAGACGGGCTGTTCAGGATTGCTTCAACGCTTGAATCCGCATTCCAGTCCGCCGACTGGAACCAGACTGAAACCCTGCTGAATGAAGCGCAGGCCGAATACCTGAAACTGCGCCAATTCCTGTCACAGCGGGCCAACGTTCCCGCGGACTAGTTCAAATGTTGTATTGACGGATTTTCGGCCTGTTTCTAGCATTGCCTGAATATCATTGGAGAATCAACATGAAACTGCCAGCCATTGCGCTTAGCCTGTTCTTCGCGTCCACCGCCATCGCGGCGGATACAGCAACTTCAAAACCTTCCACGCCCTTGCCGCCCATTTCCAAAAACCCCTATCTCCAGGAACAGCAAGGCGGCTGGATTGCCCCCACCCAAACGCCTTACGGTCCGGTACTCAAACAGCAGGGCGCCATGCCGCCTTATCGCGACTATCAGATGAACCGCATCATTTCTCCCGAAGAGAAAAAACGCTATCTGCAAATGGCCATGCCGATGATGTCCAACATGATGCAGCTGGACGCGCGTGAGGCCATGAATTACATGGTCGTGAAATACAAGGCCAAGCCAGGACTGAGCTTCGACGAAGTCGTGGAATCGCTGAAATTGCGGGCGAACCAGCTCAATTTCAAATTTGTCGGGTCAAATCTGATGTGGAAGGATTTCAGGGCCGTTCTCAATGATGATACTGCCCCCCGTGTCGAGGTGCTGAGCTTTTGCGATATAGCGGTGGGCCGACAACTTCTTAAACTGATTCCGGAAATGGCCGCCTTCCTGCCCTGCCGCATCACCATCATGGAAGACGCCGACAAAAACATCTGGGTGCTGACCCAGGACTGGGATGCCACCTGGCTGGACTATGCCGGCAAGGCCATGGGCATCACGCCAGAACTGCGGCAAGCCGCCATCGATATTCGCGACAAGATGGACAACATGATGCGAGCGGCGGCGAACGGTGATATTTAAGCCGTGGTCAGCGTGTTGAAGCCCTGACTTAACGCTCGACATAATCCCTCAGGATCTGTTCCAGATCCTTGTGCCAGGCATCAATCAGGCGATGGGCCTGAGGCTCGGGAAACATATCTTTCCAGGCATCCAGATCATCACTGGTCACCACAATTTCCTTGTCGCGCACAATCAGTGCCAGCTTCAATGGCAGCATGCTCAGGAGAGGCGGATAGTAAACCTGGGCCTGCTCCATGGCGGAGGCCTTGCCAATAAACAGTATGCGCACGCCGGGATTTTCAAATCCTCGCTTGACCAGCGCGCTATCAACCGCCTGAATCTTGACTAGGTGATAGCCATTGTTCTCCGCGGCAATTGTGATACGGTCAATCGCATCGCGCATGTCGGTGGTTCTGGCGGCGACAAGCGGCGCGGCCTGCGCCATTGTCGAGCACGCAAGCACCAACAAGATGCCAATCAGCTTTTTCCCAATCAGCATTTTCACAGCGCGGCCTCATTCATGATGGCTTGATAGTCCGATTTCAGTTTCACGCAGTACTCGTGCAGACGGTAGTTGCCCAAACGCAGCGAAACCCAGGCAGGATTGACCGCCATCAATTCCACGCCATCCCTGGTTTCAATCAGCGTGATCCGGCATGGCAGAAACTCCGAGGCGCGCGTATCCAGCGCGAGTGCGCGGTTCATGGTGTCGAAGTTGCAGAAATAGACGATGCGCACCGACTTTGCTTCCCAGTCAGTCGGTACCAGCCTGCTATCAATGGCCTGCTGACGGACAAAACTGTAGTTGTTGCTGTTGATCGCATTGATGAGCGATTCCGTCACCTGATCCAGAGTCTTTCCCTTGATCGTGAGATTCAGAAGCGGCGGTTCCTCTTCGGCAAACGCAGGCAAAGCGGCGGCAAGGTTGAAAAAAACACATAAAACCAAAGTCAGGTATTGAGCTGTCTTTTTCATCTATTCCTTAAATTCTTCAAACGAATTTCAATATATTTGCATTTGCTAAAGCAACTTGTGTTCCAGGTGATTTCATTCAAGAAAAGTTCATTTCGGCAAATGAATGCTATAAAAATCGGGAATAATGCTTCCCACTATTAATAAAACTTGACCGGAATCAATTTCAAAAATGTATCGAAACTCTATGATGCGCTCATGAACAGGGGGATGTAATGAATATTTCTAAATTTCTGGTATTGCTTTCAAGTCTGATGTTTTTCACGCAGGCTGTCGCCGAGACACCTGTATCTACGCCGCCGCAATCGGTACCTGTGCCGGCCAACCCATGGTTGCCGCCTGTTTCCGCGCAGGCTTATCCGCCTCCGGTTTTCTTGCCCTTGCCTTTGCCCAGCCTACCCCAGCTTCCTGGTCTGCCCCAACTTCCCGCTTTTCCACAGGCCTCGCCGCCACCGACCAAGCCCTACACCATGCGTCGGGCAATTTCCCAGCAGGAAAAAATCCAGATGATGCAGATGGCACTGCCCATGATGACCACAGTCATGCGCATGTCCATGGCCGACTCCATGAACTACTTCGCGCGCAAGTACAAGGTCAAACCGGGCCTGACCTTCGCGGATGTAAAGGAATCCCTGTTCCTGCGCGCCAACCAGCTCAATGTGAAATACGTGGGCGAAAACCTGATGTGGAAGGATTTTCACGCCGTACTGGGTGACACGGAAGCGCCAAAAATCGAGGTCTATTCATGGTGTGACATCGCAGTTGCCCGAGAACTGCTGAAAATCAGCCCCGAGTTTGTCGTCTTCCTGCCCTGCCGCATCGTCATCATGGAAGACGCCAATAAGGACATCTGGCTGCTGATGCTTGACTGGAGCCTGGACTGGGTCAAAGGCTATGAAAAGCAGCTGGGGCTGACACCCGAGCTGGTCAACGGTGCCATCGACCTGAACAAGCGCATGGATGAAATGATGCGCGCCGCGGCCAACGGCGAGCTGTAACTCGTCGTAGCTTCAAGAAAAACGCCCGGTCTTGCCGGGCGTTTTTCTTTCAGTCTTTCTCGAACTTGATCAAGCCGTTGCGGACCACAACCCGGATGACATCCTTAGCGGCGTAATGCCCGGTCAGGATTTCCTTCGCCAGCGGGTTTTCGATCTGGCTCTGGATTGCGCGCTTCAATGGCCGTGCGCCAAACACCGGGTCAAAGCCGGCCCTGGCGATCTCGGCCACAGCTTCGTCCGTCACATCCAGCGTCATGTCCATCTTGGCCAGCCGCTGTTCCAGTTGCTTCAGCTGGATGCGGGCGATGCGGGCGATATGATCTTCCGCCAGGCTGTGGAACACCACGACTTCATCGATGCGGTTGATGAACTCGGGCCTAAAATAGGTTTTCACCTCCGCCATCACCGCCAGCTTGACGTCCTGATAGTCCTCGCCCGCCATCTGCTGGATCATCTGCGAACCCAGGTTGGAAGTCATGACGATGACGGTATTCTTGAAGTCCACCGTGCGACCCTGACCATCAGTCATGCGACCGTCGTCCAGCGCCTGCAACAGCACATTGAACACGTCCGGATGCGCCTTCTCCACTTCATCCAGCAGGATGACGGAATAAGGTTTGCGGCGCACGGCTTCAGTCAGGTAGCCGCCTTCCTCATAACCGACATAGCCGGGCGGCGCGCCGATCAGCCGCGCCACCGAATGCTTTTCCATGAACTCGCTCATGTCGATGCGGATCATGTGGTCGGCCGAATCGAACATGAATTCGGCCAGCGCCTTGCACAGCTCGGTCTTTCCCACGCCCGTCGGACCGAGGAACAGGAAGGAACCGTAAGGACGGTTGGGATCGGACAGCCCGGCACGTGAACGTCGTATCGCATCCGATACAAGACGCACGGCTTCATCCTGCCCCACCACGCGCTTGTGCAGGTTCTCTTCCATATGCACGAGCTTGTCGCGCTCGCCTTCCATCATTTTGGAAACAGGAATGCCGGTTGCTCGCGACACCACCTCGGCAATTTCCTCCGCGCCGACTTGTGTGCGTAGCAGCTTCAGGGCAGGCTCTCCGCCGCCGGCTTCCGCATGCTTCAGCTGCGCCTCCAGCTGCGGCAACTTGCCGTACTGAATTTCCGCCAGCTTGTCGAACTGGCCCTTGCGTTGCAATTCGGCCATTTCCACTTTCAAACGATCTATCTCTTCCTTGATATGTGCGCTGCCCTGCACCTGCGCTTTCTCAGACTTCCAGACTTCCTCCAGATCGGCGTATTCGCGCCCCAAACGAGCAATCTCTTCCTCGATCAGGGCAAAACGTTTCTGCGAAGCTTCGTCCTTTTCCTTCTTCACCGCCTCGCGCTCGATCTTGAGTTGAATCAGCCGGCGGTCAAGTTTGTCCATCGATTCCGGCTTGGAATCGATTTCCATCTTGATGCGGGATGCCGCCTCGTCGATCAGGTCGATCGCCTTGTCCGGCAGGAACCGGTCCGTAATGTAGCGGTGGCTCAATTCCGCCGCAGCAACGATGGCCGGGTCGGTGATGTCTACGCCGTGATGCAGCTCGTATTTTTCCTGCAGGCCGCGCAGGATGGCAATGGTGTCCTCCACGCTGGGTTCGTTCACCATCACCTTCTGGAAGCGGCGCTCCAGCGCGGCATCCTTCTCGATGTACTTGCGATATTCATCCAGCGTCGTCGCGCCGATGCAATGCAGCTCGCCGCGGGCCAGCGCGGGCTTCAACATGTTGCCGGCATCCATGGCGCCCTCGGCCTTGCCGGCGCCGACCATGGTGTGCAACTCGTCGATGAACAGAATGATGCGGCCTTCGTCCTGCGACACTTCTTTGAGCACCGCCTTCAACCGCTCCTCGAACTCGCCACGGTACTTGGCACCCGCCAGCAGGCCGGCCATGTCCAGCACCAACACTTTCTTGTCCTTCAGGGTTTCCGGCACCTCGCCATTGACGATGCGTTGCGCCAAGCCTTCAACGATGGCGGTCTTGCCCACGCCGGGCTCGCCGATCAGCACCGGGTTGTTCTTGGTGCGGCGCTGCAGGACCTGAATGGCACGGCGGATTTCGTCGTCGCGGCCGATCACCGGGTCCAGCTTGCCCTGCTGCGCACGCTCGGTCAGGTCCAGCGTGTATTTTTTCAGCGCTTCGCGCTGGCCTTCGGCTTCGGCGTTCTGCACGCTCTCGCCGCCACGCACGGCATTGATTGCCTGCTCCAGGCTGGCTTTATTCGCACCGTGCTGCTTGAGCAGACGGCCCAGTTCGCCCTTGTCTTCCAGCGCCGCCAGCAGAAACAGCTCGCTGGCAATATAGGCATCGCCGCGTTTATGCGAATCCTTGTCCGTCAGGTTCAGCAGATTGTTGAGGTCGCGTGACAGCGTCACTTCGCCGCCGTGGCCTTCCACCTTGGGCAGGCGGCCGATGGCCTCGTTGAGGCCGGCCTTGAGTGCCGGTACGCGAACGCCCGACTTGGCCAGAAGCGCAGACGAACTCCCACCCTCCTGAGACAGAAGCGCCGCCATCAGGTGCAAGGGCTCGATGAATTGCTGGTCCGCGCCGATGGCCAGGCTTTGCGCATCGGCCAGAGCTTGCTGAAATTGTGTAGTCAGTTTGTCAAAACGCACGGGCTTCCCCATTCAAAAAATTGGCATTACAGCCAATGTGGGGAATACTGTCGCTTTTTCAAGCGCCTTTTCTGACTCGTCCAAGGCATTATTTCAGGTATGGCCAGACCCCCTTTCGCTCATTCGCCTGCTGCAGAAGATTTGCCGCGTCTTGCGGACACCGTGGAACAGAATACTGCTGAGGCTCTGGCCGAGGACATCGGCACCGGCGACCTTACTGCCAGTCTCCTGCCTGTTTCGCAAACCGCTCATGCCCGTGTCATCAGCCGCGAAGATGCCATCCTCTGCGGCGTTCCCTGGTTCGAGGCCTGCTTCCGTAAACTTGATCCTCAGGTGACCATCTGCTGGCATGCGCACGAGGGCGAGCGCATCTACCCGAATCAGCTCTTGTGTGAAATCAGCGGCAACACCCGCGCTCTGCTTACCGCCGAGCGCCCCGCGCTCAATTTTTTGCAAACCCTGTCCGGCACGGCCTCCCTCGCCCGCCGCTATGCCGATGCCATCGCCGGAACCGATGCAGTAGTCATGGATACACGCAAAACCCTGCCTGGGCTGCGCATCGCGCAGAAATACGCCATCCGCACGGGTGGCGGGGCAAACCAGCGAATCGGGCTCTACGACGGCATCCTCATCAAGGAAAACCACATCGCCTCGGCAGGTGGCATTCGCCCCGTGCTGGAAGCGGCCTTCGCGCTCAAGGCAAACGTCCCCATTCAGATCGAGGTCGAAACCCTGGATGAACTGAAACAAGCCCTGGATGCCGGCGCCAACCTGATCCTGATCGACAACTTCTCGCTCGACCAGATGCGCGAAGCCGTCGCCATCGCAGGCAAACGCGCCGTACTCGAAGCCTCCGGCAACATCACCCTGGACAATGTCCGCGATGTCGCCCTCACCGGCGTGCAGCGCATTTCCATCGGCAGCCTGACCAAGCATGTGCGGGCCGTGGATTTGTCGATGCGGGTGCAAACAGGAAAATAAAAAAGCCCGTATCAACGGGCTTTTTGATGGATTCGGGATGGTGGGCAGTACAAGGTTCGAACTTGTGACCCCTGCCGTGTGAAGGCAGTGCTCTACCGCTGAGCTAACTGCCCCGAAGTGCATGACAGCGGCGCGAATTAAACCATATCCGGCGCAATCCGGTCAATTTTGGCCCCTGTCATCTAGTAAAATGGCGGCTTTCCCACGCCTCGACTTGCCATGGTTCGCACCCGTTTCGCCCCTTCCCCCACCGGTTATCTGCACATTGGCGGCGCCCGCACGGCCCTCTTCTCCTGGGCCTATGCCCGACACCACGGTGGGCAATTCATATTGCGCATCGAGGATACCGACATCGAACGCTCCACGCCCGAAGCCGTGCAGGCGATTCTGGACGGAATGAAATGGCTGGGGCTGGAGCACGACGAAGGCCCGTTTTACCAGACCCAACGCTTCATGCGCTACAAGGAAGTAATCGAGCAGATGCTGGCAAGCGGCCATGCCTATCACTGCTACACCAGCGCGGAAGAACTGGACCAGATGCGCGAAGCGCAGCGCGCGCGCGGCGAAAAGCCCCGCTACGACGGCCGCTGGCGGCCCGAACCTGGCAAGGTGCTGCCCGTGCCGCCTTCAGGCGTTCAGCCCGTCGTGCGATTCAGGAACCCCGCCACCGGATCGGTCGGCTGGAAGGACCTGGTCAAAGGCGTGATCGAATTCTCCAACGAAGAGCTGGACGACCTGGTCATCGCCCGGGCTGACGGCACCCCCACCTACAACTTCTGCGTGGTGGTGGACGACTGGGACATGAAAATCACCCACGTCATCCGCGGCGATGACCACGTCAACAACACCCCGCGCCAGATCAACATCCTGAAAGCCCTGGGCGCGCAGATTCCGCAGTACGCCCACCTGTCCATGATCCTTGGCGACGATGGAACAAAACTTTCCAAGCGCCACGGCGCGGTGTCCGTCATGCAGTATCACGAAGACGGCTACCTGCCCGATGCTGTCATCAACTATTTAGCCAGACTAGGCTGGTCGCACGGCGACGACGAGATTTTCTCTCGCGGCCAGTTCACCCAGTGGTTCGACCTCGACCACATCACTCCCTCCTCCGCGCAGTTCAATACCGAAAAACTGCGCTGGGTCAACCAGCACTACATCAAGCAATCCAACGATGCCGAGCTTGCTGAAGACCTGAAACAGCGCATGGCTCTCCGCGGCATCAACATCGATCAGGGGCCGGATGCAGTGAAAGTTGTCGCGCTGCTGAAAGAACGCGCCGCCACCCTTAACGACCTGGCCGACGAAGCCATGCTGTTCTACCGCGACATGGCCCCCAGTCCCGAACTGCTCTCGCAGCACGTCACCAGCGAAAGCCTGCCCGCCCTGCATGCCCTGAAAGACCGACTCGGTTCAACGGAATGGAATCGCGAATCGCTCGGCGCACTGGTCAAGGACGTGGCAAAAGAATTCGGCCTGAAAATGCCCAAACTGGCCATGCCCCTGCGCGTGCTCGTCACCGGCGAGCCGCAAACCCCTTCCATCGACGCCACGCTGGAACTGCTAGGTAAAGAACGCGTGCTGGCCAGGCTGGAAGAACACCTCCCTCATCCTGGACTTTAAACAGGCTAGCCGAAACTGGACATCTTCGAGGTATAATCCCGCTCCGTTGCTGGTGTAGCTCAGTTGGTAGAGCAACTGATTCGTAATCAGTAGGTCGCACGTTCGATTCGTGTCACCAGCACCATCTTCGGGGAATACAATGCCCTCTCTTGAAAACTGGGAACTCGCCAGTTACATCGTCACCGTCATCGGCTTGCCGCTGGCCATTTTTTTTCTATTCGAGCAGCGCAAGGAACGGGAAAATGAGGACGAGGAAGCCTATCTGTTGCTGTCTGATGTCTACACGGATTTTCTCACTTGTGGTTGCATGCATCGGTTGATGACCGGGTGGCTGGCTTCATTCCATCACTGAACGTGGACCGATCTTGTGCACTGTCTTCGGTTTCCGGGAGATTGCCTGCATAGGCCGCTTCGTACAAATCATCAGGGTTTGGGAGTCGGCCCTTCCACTTTCCATTCCGTCTCATGCGTGGGTTCCCCGAGCTGCGCATTGATGTGATCGACAAACATCGCCACCGGCGCTGGCATGCGCACACCGACCCGTTTGACGTCGACAATTTCTCCGCTTTTCAGTTGTTCGCCGTAAAGGCTCAGGTTGTCCTGCTCAGATAAAACGAGACGATATTCATCTACTGACTGGCCCAGCATAATTCCCCGGTGCAGGCTGTAGCTGAGAATGCCGGAAGTCTGGCCGGCGGCTTCAGTGCTGCCATACAGAACCGACCCACTTGGCGTAACCAGTCCATGTGGCATTTGTCCCTTCAGCAGCTTCTGTATGCTTTCGGCGTCCTTGAATACGACGAGCACGTCGCTGATCCGTGAGCCGATTTGCGGGCCAAAACTGCTTCCGTATACCTCCAGCATCAGCGGCGGCCCCCAGCGGCCATCGGCCTGGCGATAGACCAGAAAACCATGACCGTGTATCGGGGCGAATATAAAGCCCATCTTCACCACATCCTGCAGCACAGCGAATCCCTGGCTTCCCCTTACCAGATCCCGGATCTTGCCACGGTCAACCTGATAGGTGGCGACCACCTTGTCGAGGGCCGATCGAGCCAGTCTCATGGCATCACTCACCTCGCGCCTTGAATTTGCGGTCACGCAATCGGGACCTGCGCATTTGGTAGTGCCGCTATTTACCCCCTTCGTTCCGGCCTGCACTTGCGGTTCTGCCGCCGCGGCTCCCGTAGCCAATATTGCGGTGGCTAACACCAGCGCTGGAAATCCCCAAAAGGTGTTCATTCAGTCCTTCCTATCGAGACAGCATTCAATTCAATGTTAGCGCGGAAACGGAACGGTTCTAATCCAGACGCCAATTGATTTTCCACTGATTGCCAGGACCCTTTACTTGTCTGGATAAAGGCTCCCCCCTAAATGACCCGTAACAAATGAACTTGACATCAAGCGCCCTCCCCGCTCGTTGGGGAGGGGTAAACGGAGTGGCTTGACCCAACTGGCATTGACCCCTCCCATCCTCCCCCGGCAAGCGGGGCGTGTTAAGTAGATTCGTTACCCATCAATAATGATACGGAAAGAGTGGACACCTTTGCAGAACTGGATTTGGCAGACTCCTGACACACACAGCAGCCAGGATATTAGTCTGACCGCTGACTTGTTCTCCATCAGCGCAATCTTCACAACACCACCTTCTGCTTTAAACTAAGCCTTACCAAAGCGCTTTACTAGGAATGCCATCACCTCTATGGAAAATTGGGAACTCGCCAGTTACATCGTCACCGTCATCGGCCTGCCGCTGGCCATTGCCGTGTTCCTTTATGAGCAGCGCAAGGAACGGGAAAATGAGGACGAGGAAGCTTATCAACTGCTCTCTGATGCCTACACGGATTTTCTCAAGCTGGTACTGGAAAATCCCGACCTGCATTTGCGCACACACAGCCATATTGCCAATCTGGATGCCGACCAGCGCGAAAGCGTGATGGTGCTGTATGAAATCCTGATCGCGCTGTTCGAGCGGGCGTATCTGCTGGCGTATGAAGAAGACATGCCGGACAAAAAGCGCCGCCGCTGGTTATCGTGGGAGGATTACATGCGTGAGTGGTGTGCCCGCGCGGATTTCCGGGATGCCTTGCCGACTTTGCTTCAAGGCGAGGATGCGGATTTTGCCGCGCATATCCAACGGATTGCGGATGAGTGTGGGAAGGGTTGAGAGTTAAGGCGCAACTCGCGTCATCGCGAGGAGTGGAGCGACGTGGCGATCCAGTAGTGGAAGTTGATTTAACGGACATTCTGGATTGCTTCGCTTCGCTCGCAATGACAAAAATAATTTCGTCGCCGTGCTCAGCAGCCGCACTCGGGGTCTGGCTGTGCGCCTGACCCTGCCGGTGCAGCCAGGCCGAGGTAATTCCGCGCCACGGCTTCGGCTACCTTGATGCCGTCCACGCCCGCCGAGAGGATGCCGCCGGCATAGCCCGCGCCTTCGCCCGCCGGGTACAGTCCCTTGATGTTGTGACTCAGGAAATCGTCGCCGCGCGTGATGCGCAGGGGCGACGAGGTGCGCGTTTCGACGCCGGTGAGCACCGCGTCGTGCATGGCGAATCCCTTGATCTGTTTGTCAAACACGGGCAGCGCTTCGCGGATCGCCTCGATGGCGTAGCCAGGCAACGCAGAGGCCAGGTCGGCAAGATGCACGCCCGGCTTGTAGGAAGGCTCGACGCTGCCAAGCTGGGTGGATACCCTGCCGGTCAGAAAATCCCCCACCAGTTGCCCCGGCGCTTCGTAGTTGCCGCCGCCCAGTTCGAACGCGCGCGATTCCAGTTGCCGTTGCAGTTCGATGCCGGCAAGCGGACCCTTGCCAGGGAAATCATCTGGCGTTATGCCGACGACGATGCCGGCGTTGGCGTTCCGCTCGTTGCGCGAATACTGGCTCATGCCGTTGGTGACCACGCAGTTTTCTTCCGAGGTGGCGGCTACCACGGTGCCGCCGGGGCACATGCAGAAGCTGTAGACAGAGCGGCCGTTCTTCGCGTGGTGCACCAGCTTGTAGTCTGCCGCGCCAAGCATGGGGTTGCCTGCGTTCGGCCCCAGCCGGGCACGGTCAATGAGCGACTGCGGGTGTTCGATGCGGAAGCCGATGGAGAACGGCTTGGCTTCCATGGTCACGCCACGCGCATGCAGCATCTCGAAGGTGTCGCGCGCGCTGTGGCCGAGCGCGAGGATGACATGGTTGCTGCGCAGGGTTTCGCCGCTAGCGAGCGTCACGCCCGCTATGCTTTTACCGCCATCGGGTCCGTCATCGATCAGCACGTCGGTGACGAGCTGCTGGAAGCGGATTTCGCCACCCAGGGATTCGATTTCGTGGCGCATGCTCTCGACCATGCCGACCAGCCGGAAAGTGCCGATGTGCGGCTTGGACACGTACAGGATCTCTTCGGGCGCGCCGGCCTTTACAAATTCTGTTAGCACCTTGCGCCCCAGGTGTTTGGGATCCTTGATCTGGCTGTAGAGCTTGCCGTCGGAAAACGTCCCCGCCCCGCCCTCGCCGAACTGCACGTTGGATTCGGGATTGAGTATGTTTTTTCTCCACAGCCCCCAGGTGTCCTGCGTGCGCTCGCGCACTGCCTTGCCGCGTTCCAGCACGATGGGTTTGAAGCCCATCTGGGCAAGAATGAGCGCGGCGAAAATGCCGCAGGGTCCGAAGCCGACAATGATGGGACGATCCGCCAGTTGTTCTGGCGCGCGGCCGACGAAGTGGTAGTCCATGTCCGGCGTCGGCGCGATATTGCGGTCGTTGCGAAATTTCTTCAGCAGCGCGGCTTCATTTTTGACTTCAACATCGACCGCGTAAATCATCAGCAGCGCGTGCTTCTTGCGCGCGTCGTAGCTGCGCTTGAAAATGCTGAAACCCGCCAGTTCATTGTCCGGGATGGCAAGGCGTTGCAGGATTGCCACGCGCAGGGCTTCGGGCGGATGGTCGAGCGGCAGTTTAAGTTCAGTCAGTCGCAGCATGGTGTCTTCAAGTAATTCAATGCGCCCTGCCCCGCCGCGCGCCCGCTGGCAAAGCAGGCCGTCAGCAAATAACCACCGGTGGGGGCTTCCCAGTCGAGCATTTCGCCCGCGCAGAATACGCCGGGCAAATCGCGCAGCATCAGGTTCGCGTCGAGTGCCTCGAAGCGCACGCCGCCGGCGCTGCTGATCGCCTCGTCCATGGGTCGGGTCGCGGACAAGGAAACTGGCAGCGATTTTATCGCGTGTGCAAGCTGCACCGGGTCGTTTAGTTGCGCAGCCGTCAACACTTCATGCAGCAGTGCCATCTTTGCGCCCTTGATGCCGGCACGGCTTTGCAGGTGGCTGGACAGCGAGCGCGATCCGCGCGGATGGGCGACTTCGGCCAGGACGCGTTCGGGCGTCTTGTCGGGCAGCAAATCGAGCCGAACCGTTACGCTGCCCTGCGCAGCAATCGTATCGCGTAGCGGCGCGGATAGCGCATAAATCAGGCTGCCCTCGACGCCGGTATCGGACAGCATCAGCTCGCCTTTGCGTTCGTGCGTACAGCCTTCCATGTCGATAAAACTCAGGGCCACGGTTTTCAGCGGCTGGCCGGCAAAACGGCTGCGCATGCATTCGCTCCAGCCGCCTGCCACGTTGAAGCCGCAATTGGATGGGAGCAAAGGCGCAATATCGATTCCGCGCTGCGTCAGCAGCGGCACCCAGGCGCCATCCGATCCAAGCTTCGCCCAGCTGCCCCCGCCCAGCGCCAGCACCACTGCACTTGCTTGAATGTGGCGTTCGCCCTCGGGCGTGGCAAAGTACAGCGTCTCGTCATCGCCCCAACCCAACCAGCGATGGCGAACATGAAACCGCACCCCGGCTTCGCGCAGGCGATGCAGCCAGGCGCGCAACAGCGGCGCGGCTTTCATTTCCCGGGGAAACACGCGGCCCGAAGAGCCGACGAAGGTCTCGACACCCAACCCGTGTATCCAGCCGCGCAGCGCATCCGGGGGGAAATTTCTTAGCAGCGGCTGGAGAGATTCGGCGCGTGTGCCATAGCGCGACAGGAACGCGTCAAAGGGCTCGGCGTGTGTGATGTTCATGCCACCCACACCGGCCAGCAGGAACTTGCGCCCAACCGAGGGCATGGCGTCGTAGACATCAACGGCTACTCCTGCCTGAGCCAGCACCTCGGCTGCCATCAGGCCGGCCGGGCCGCCTCCAATGATGGCGATGGTTTTTATGGGTGGCACGAGTTATCGAGCTTTCCAGATTACCTGACAAAAGGCTTTGTCATTGCGAGGAACGTAGTGACGAAGCAATCCAGACTGTTGCAATGCCGTATTGACTGGATTGCTTCGGCTTCGCCTCGCAATGACAGGCAAACAAAAGTTTCATGATTCCAGGGATCATCAATAATCAGCCCGCTTCACCGGATGCTTGTTCAAGGCCTGTGGTACAGGCTTCTCGCACAGGCAGCTCGCATAATCTGAAACGCTATTTGAATTGCTCGAAGCCGAACCGCTCCTCCGGGCCGATCCCCGCAAGCGGGGCCCCTCGTCCTACGGCTCGCGGCTCACTCCCATTCAATAGTCCCAGGAGGCTTGCCAGTGATGTCGTAAGTCACGCGGTTGATGCCACGGATTTCGTTGATGATGCGGTTGGAGACTTTGGCGAGCAGGGAGTATGGCAGTTCGGCCCAGTGCGCGGTCATGAAGTCCTGGGTCTGCACGGCGCGCAGCGCGACGACGTAGTCGTAGGTGCGGCCGTCGCCCATGACACCCACTGCCTTCACGGGCAGGAAGACGGCAAAGGCCTGGCTGGTCTTGTCGTACCAGCCGGAGGCGCGCAGTTCTTCGATGAAGATGTGATCAGCACGACGCAGCAGGTCAGCGTATTCCTTCTTCACTTCGCCCAGGATGCGCACGCCGAGGCCGGGTCCAGGGAAGGGATGACGGTAGACCATATCGTGCGGCAGGCCGAGGGCCACACCGAGTTCGCGCACTTCGTCCTTGAACAACTCGCGAAGCGGCTCCAGCAGTTTAAGGTGCATGTCCTCGGGCAAGCCACCGACGTTGTGGTGGCTTTTGATGGCGTGCGCCTTCTTGGTCTTGGCGCCGGCCGATTCGATCACGTCCGGGTAGATGGTGCCCTGGGCCAGCCATTTGGCGTTTTTCAGCTTGGCGGATTCGGCCTGGAACACGGCGACGAATTCACCACCGATGATTTTGCGCTTGCGTTCCGGCTCGGCCACGCCGGCCAGCTTGCCCATGAACTGCTCGGTGGCATCGACGTGGATAACCTTGACGCCGAGGTTCTTGGCGAAAGTTTCCATGACCTGCGTCGCTTCGTTCAGCCTCAGCAGGCCGGTGTCGACGAACACGCAGGTAAGCTGGTCGCCAATGGCGCGATGGATAAGCGCCGCGGCCACGGATGAATCCACGCCGCCGGACAGGCCCAGGATGACTTCATCGCTGCCGACCTCGGCCTGGATTTTTGCCACGGCCTCGGTGATGTAATCGGGCATGTTCCAGTCCTGCCCGCAGCCGCAGATTTCATGCACGAAGCGGCCAAGGATGGCCTTGCCCTGCAGGGTATGCGTGACTTCCGGATGGAACTGGAAGGCGTAGAAACGGCGCGCGTCGTCGGCCATGCCGGCAATCGGCGTTGAGGCATTGTCGGCGATGACCTTGAAGCCGGGCGGCACCTCCACCACGCGGTCGCCGTGGCTCATCCACACATCCAGCCAGCATTTCCCATCCCCATCGCAACGATCCTGGATATCTGTCAGCAGCTTTGAATGCCCGCGTGCGCGCACTTCCGCGTAGCCGTATTCGTGATGGCTGGCGTTTTCAACCTTGCCGCCGAGCTGCGCGGCCATGGTCTGCATGCCGTAGC